>Ga0256406_1003191_pt1 | contig 20919 bp, 18 predicted proteins | sample RumenRJG_03DNA_FD_185986 | JGI IMG/M metagenome (GOLD analysis project Ga0256406, IMG submission 185986) | Bovine rumen microbial communities from Lethbridge, Alberta, Canada - RJG_03 | ecosystem: Host-associated > Mammals > Digestive system > Stomach > Rumen | place: Canada: Alberta | collected... | reverse complement strand
CTGAATACATTGGCGGAATTTGAAAAGTTTGTCCTAAAAATTCATTTAAAACATTTTGAATATTTTTCTCATTTAAATTATTTGGAACAGCCTCAGTTTCAATAACATTTCCTTCTCTATCTCCGGTTTCAGTTGACTTTCCTAATTTAATTTTTGCTACATATTCTTTGTCGTGATTCATTAAATAATCTGATAGTTTCGTGGCTTTACCAATTAATACAGGAAGAACACCCGATGCCAAAGGATCAAGTGTTCCAATGTGTCCAACTTTTTTTTCATTATATTTTTTTCGAGTATCTCTAACAACATCAAAAGATGTCATTCCCTCTTTTTTATCTACAATTAATATACCATCCATTTATAGCCTCTTAGTTAGTTTTTATAAAACAAATAAACTCAACTTAATATTTAATAAATTAGTAAGGTTTATTTTTCATTAACTATTTTAATTGTCTTTTTACTTCTGCTACAATTTTGTCTCTCAATTTTTTTGGTGTACCATGCATTGTGGCTCCTGCTGCTTTTATATGTCCTCCTCCACCAAACATTAAACATACATCTGAAACATTTACATAATCATTAGATCTTAATGACGCTTTAAACCCATCATCAAGTTCATGTAAGAATATTGAAACTTCAACGCCTTCAATATTTCTTCCTTCATTTACAATTCCTTCATAATCTCCTGTTTCAGCTTTAACCTTTTTTTCATCTTTTTTAGTTATATATGTAAAGGTAATTTTTCCATCTTCAAGAAATTCCATTCTGTCTAATGCAATTCTTTTTAATTCGTGATTGGCTCTTGAATGTGTTGCTAACATTTGCTTATATATTTTTGAAATATTAACTCCCTTCTCTAAAAGTTCTGATGCAATTTTAAATGTCTGTTTAGAAACTCCGGAATATTGGAATCCTCCTGTATCTGTAATAATTCCAGTCATAAGGCAAGTTCCAATATCAATACTTATATTCCAATTGTAATACTTAAAAATTTCATACATTACCTGTGCACATGCTGGTGAATTATATTCAACATAATTAATATCACCATACATTGAATTTGTAGAATGATGATCTATTACAATTTTTTCATTTGCATCTTCAAAATAATTTGACCAACCATTTAATAGTTTTATAGTAGCAGCATCAACAGAAATTGCCAAATCATATTGTTCCTTGGTTCCTTTTTCTATTGCTGCTTCTTTTAATCCTGGTAAATTTTCAAAACATCTTGAATATTTTGGAATAATTAAATCAACATCCTTTTCCATTGTTTTTAATTGTTTATATAATGCAAGTGCTGTTCCAACAGCATCCCCATCAGGATTTTCATGTGTAAGTATGACTATTGTTTTTGCTTTATTTATTTCATTTAATATTTCATCTAAAGTAGACATATTTTTATTTTCCTTCCTTTTTTATTCTTTCCAAAATTGCGTCTATTCTTGCTCCCTGTTCTTCTGAATCATCATAAGTAAATACAATTTCAGGAGTAATACGAAGGTTTACAGTATTTGCAACTCTTGTTCTAATAAAACCACTAGATTCTTTTAAACCTTCAAGAGTTTTTTCTTTATTTTTAGAATTGAAAATACTTACATAAACCTTTGCATATCTAAGGTCAGGTGTAACTTTAACTTTTGTTACACTAACCATTCCTGTTACTTTTGAATTTTCAAGTTCAAAGTTAATTACTTGGCTAATTTCTCTTTTTAATTCTTCATTAACTCTTCCCATTCTATTTGGATTTTTTCCCATTATCTTTTTACCTCTTCTTGAATATATGCTTCTATTGTGTCTCCAACTTGAATGTCATCAAATCCATCAATTTGAATACCACATTCAAATCCAGCTTGAACTTCCTTAGCGTCATCTTTAAATCTTTTTAATGAAATAAGTTTTCCATCAAATACAACTACTCCATCTCTAATAACTCTAACTCCTGCATTTCTTTCAACTTTTCCATCAGTAACGTAGCATCCAGCAATTGTACCAACTTTAGAAATTTTAAATGTTTGTCTAACTTCTGCATTTCCAATTGTGATTTCTTGATATTTAGGAGCAAGCATTCCTTTCATTGCATTTTCAACATCATCAAGTGCTTGGTAAATTATTGAATATTGTTTTATTTCAACTCCTAATTTCTCAGCTAGGTTTTTAGCCCCACCAACTGGTCTTGTGTTAAATGCAATAATAACTGCTTTTGAAGCTGCTGCAAGTTCTACGTCTGATTCTGTAACACCACCGACATCACTGTGTAATACCTTAACAACTACTTCATCATTTGATAATTTTTCAAGTGATGATTGTAATGCCTCTGTTGTTCCCTTAACATCTGCTTTAAGAACAATATTAAATTGTTTTAGATTTTCTTTTTCCATTTTTTCAAACAAATTATCAAGAGTAACTTTATTTGTATTTGCAATTGCTTTTTCACGTATTTCAAGTTTTCTTTTTTCAATTAGATGCTTTGCAACTTTTTCATTTTTAACTTCATAAAAAATATCTCCACCTTCTGGTACACTGCTTAATCCTGTAATTTCAACTGGTGTTGATGGTCCTGCTTCTTTTACTTTTTTGCCTTTGTCATTTTTCATAGTTCTGATTTTTCCAATTGATGTTCCAAGTACTATTGTATCTCCAACATTTAATGTTCCTCTTTGTACTAAAACAGATGCGACTGGACCTTGTGATTTATCAAGTCTAGCTTCCATAACTGTACCCTTTGATTGTTTATTAGGGTTAGCTCTTAGGTTCAACATGTCAGCTTCAAGTAATACCATTTCAAGTAAATTATCAATATTTATGTTTTTCTTTGCAGAAATTGGTACAAATATTGTTTGGCCACCCCATTCTTCTGGTACTAATTCATATTTCATAAGTTCTTGCTTAACTTTATCAACATTTGCTCCTGGTAAATCAATCTTATTTACAGCAACTATTATTGGAATTCCAGCAGCTTTAGCATGATCAATTGCTTCAACTGTTTGTGGCATAACCCCATCATCAGCTGCAACAACTAAAATTGCTATATCAGTTATTTGTGCACCTCTTGCACGCATACTTGTAAATGCCTCATGTCCTGGAGTATCAAGGAATGTAATTTCTCTACCATTTACTTTGACTTTGTAAGCACCTATATGTTGTGTAATTCCTCCTGCTTCGCCTTCAATTACATTTGTTTTTCTAATTGCATCAAGTAATGAAGTTTTACCGTGATCAACGTGTCCCATTACTACAACAACTGGTGGTCTAGGAACTAAATCTTCTTCCTTATCCTCTGAATCATCAAACAAAATCTCTTCATCACTAACAGTTTCTTTTTTGTTCGCAGTTACGCCAAAGCTATCAGCAACTAGATATGCTGTATCGAAGTCTAAATCCTGATTAATATTAGCCATAATGCCAAGTTCAAGTAATTTTTTAATTATTTCAGAACTTGTTTTCTTTAACTCTGTTGCTAAGTCTTTAACAGAAATAATATCAGGAATAGTTATCGTTTTTAATTCAAATATTTTTTGTTTACTTTGACCACTTTTGTTTGTTTTCTTTTTATTTCTTTTTCCTCTTGCTGTTGTCAAATCATAATAATCAAGCATTCCACCATCTTGGTCCTCAAACATATTCGAAAGTTTATTAGTTTGTTTTAAGTTACGTAACTTATCCTCACTGAATTTTTCTTCTTCATATCTTTTACTTCTGCTTTTTTTATTATCATCATAATTACGATTAGCTTTTTGCTTTTCAATTAATCTTGCAGAATAATTTCTTTGTCCTTCTTTTTCAGCATAATCTGTTGGAATTGTTTCCTTATAATTATTATTACTTTTGAAAGTTGAAGAATTACCACTTGTTTTTCTGTTAAAGCTTCCAGATTGATTTGAATTTCTATTAAAGCCTGTTCTTGAATCATTATGTCTGTTATTTCTGAAATTACCATTTTTATTTTCTTCTCTTTTAAAGTTTGAATTTCTGTTTTTATTTGTAAAATTATTATTTTTCTGAAAACTATTAGAAGAATTGTTAAAATTATTTTTTGAATCTTCAATTGGCTTATTTTTGATTTCAGTAGATTTTTTTTCTACTTTATTAACTACGTTCTCAGTTTTTCCTATTTTTTCAGGCTCATTTTCTTTTTCAATTACCTTGTTTTCCTCTTTAATTTCAGTTGGCTTTTTTTGATTACTTTTATCTTCTTCAATTTTGTCTGATTTTTTTGGTTTGTTACTAATTCCAAAAAGTTCACTGACAGTCATAGGCTTTTTAGTTTTTTCACGATAAACTATATTAAAAGTTCTGTTTTTCTTTTCTGTAAAACCAATGTCATTTCTATTATTTCTTTTTGTTGTTGTCTCCTTTGGCTCTTCGTCAACAATAACCTCTCTTCTAATGATTACTTGCCCTGTTGTCTTTATGTCTTTTTTATTTTTTGAATTATTATTTTCATTCTCTTTATTTTTTGCCAATACGTTCACCCCTTAATCTTTTAATATTTTATATTTAAAAATTAAATATTATTCCTTGTTTCCATCATTTTCTTCTGTTTTTTCAATATTCTCTATCAAATCTTCATCATCAGAATTTGACTTTTGAGCATTTTCAAGCATTTCTCTAAATTGAGATTCACTTTTAATATCAATTTTCCAATTTGTTAATTTAGCTGCTAATTTTGCATTTTGTCCGCCTTTTCCAATTGCTAGTGATAGTTGATCATCTGGAACTATTACCTGTGCAAAGTTTTCATCTTCTCTAGCATCAACAGCTAAAACTGATGCTGGTAATAATGCAGATGAAATATATGTTGATGGATCTTCATTCCATTCAATAACATCAATCTTTTCGCCATTTAGTTCATTTATTATATTTTGAATACGAATTCCCTTTTGTCCAACACAAGAACCAACTGGATCAATGTTTGGATTTGGAGAACTAACAGCTACCTTACTTCTTGACCCTGCGTCTCTTGAAATACTTTTTATTTCAATAAGACCTTCGTCAATTTCTGGTATCTCAATTTCAAATAATCTTTTTACAAATTTTGTGCTAGCTCTTGAAAGAGTAATTTGTGTTGAACCTTTTTTTCCTTCTGCAACGCTTATGATGCACGCTTTTATTTTGTCATTAACATGATATGTTTCAGTTGGAATTTGTTCTCTTTTAGGCATAATTCCTTCAATTTTTCCTAAATCAAGTATAACTGAACCTCTATCAGCTTTTTGAACAAGACCTGTAACAATTTCTCCTTCTTTTTCTTTGAATTCATTGAAAATTACATTTCTTGATTCTTCTCTTATTTTTTGTGTAATAATTTGACGAGCTGTTTGAGCTGCAATTCTTCCAAAGTCCTTTGGAATTATTTCAAATTGAACAACATCTCCCTCTTTGAAATTATTGTCAATTTTATTTGCATCTTCCTTTGAAATTTCCTTTTTATCATCCTTTACTTCTTCTACAACTGTTTTTAATTGATAAACATGCATTTGTCCATCAATTTTACTAATTTCAATTTTTATATTATCATCTGCTGAGTTGAAATTACGTTTATATGCAACCAATAGTGCTTGTTCAATAGATTCCATAAGTGAATCTTTTTTTATTCCTTTTTCCTTTTCAAGCTCATCCATTGCACTCATTAATTCAATTGTATCAATTGCCTTACTTTCTTCTTTAATTTTCTTTTTCATTTTTACTCCTCCCAATTATAAACTGTTTTTATATTTGAAATATTATTTTTATCTATTTTAATTTTATTTTTATTAGCTAAAACTGTAATTGATGAATCATCAAATTCAATTAAAACTCCCTGTATACTTTTATCATCAAGTAATTTTGAATTTTTATCTTTTATTTTCTTTTGCTTATTCACTTTATTTTTATTGTTCAGTTTATCTAACTTACTTTCATTGTCATTTTTTATTTCTTCATTTTCGTTACAAATATCAATTTTTTTATATGTATGTACTTCTATTAGATTATTAATATTTTGTTTTAATTGTTCATCATCTCTAATTCTTCGTTCAAGTCCAGGTGATGAAACTTCCAACATGTATTGGTTTTTTATAATATCCTTTTCGTCAAGTACATCTGTAATTGCATCATTTACTTTTTCGCAATCATTTAAATCAATAACTCCATCTTTATCAATAAAAATTCTTAGATAATTGTCTTGCCCTTCTTTTTCATATATGACATCATATACATTATATCCGATGTTATTAATTATTGGCTCAACTAATTGTTTAACACTTTTTTCAATATTTGTCATTATAGCCTCTCTTTTCATTTTAGTAATTTCTAATTGCTTTTATTGCAAATTATCAATATACTTTTTTATGTTTTTTCAGATTAAATAGATGTAAGTATATATTTTTTCTTTAAGTCCTAACAATTTAGAAATTTTAGCTTTTTTCAAGATTTGAAGAGTGGAAGCCAAAGCTCCCACTCTTCTGCAATCTCACGTTTGTATGTAAGTATTATAACCAATTTTTTCGCAAAAGTCAACGTTTTTAGTACATTTTTTATATTTTTCAGACTTTATTATTGCGATTTATATGCTTTTTTTGTTCTTTCATAATTTTATTTACTTTTACTTTATATTTTCAAGACTTCACTTTAATAATTTTTATAATTTTTTCTACTTTATATTATATTCTACATTGTATAAGCATAGCCCTGTTGGTGGTAATGTCTTCCCTGCTTTTGATCTTTCCTTAGATTCGATTATGTCTTTTACATCACTTGGAAGTATTTTACCTTCTCCAACTTCAACTAATGTTCCTGCAATTATTCTTACCATATTATATAAAAAACCATTTCCAGTAAGAATTATTTTTATAAGCTCATTTTCTCTTACAACTTTTGCATCATATATAATTCTAACACTTGATTTTGAACTTGTACCACTTGCTTTAAAAGCTTTAAAATCATGCTCTCCAATAAAATATTTAGATGCCTCATTCATTTTATTTTCATCTAACTTTATTGGATAATGATATTGCATATTTCTGTAAATTGCAGAACCTTGTTCTGAATTATTTATTGTATAAACATATGTCTTGTTTTTTGCATTATATCTACTATTAAATCTGTCATCAACAACTTCTGCTTTTTTTACTCTTATTGATTTTTTTAATTGAGAGTTTATTGCATAAGGAATTTTTTCAATTGGAATTTCGTTTTCTATTTTAAAATTAGCTACTTGATTTAGCGCATTAACTCCTGCGTCGGTTCTCCCTGAACCAATAACATTTACTTTTTCTCCTGTAATAATCTCTATTGCTCTTTCAATTTCTCCTTGAATGTTCAATTTGTCTGGTTGTTTTTGCCAACCATTAAAGTCTTTTCCGTCATATTCAATTGTAAGCTTAATGTTTCTCATCTTTACTTTTTCTTTCTATAAATTTTTTTTTAAATCTTTAAAAGTATTTTTGTTGTTTTTTCTAGGAGTTGGACTTGATAATTGTTTTTTTAGAATTCGTTTTAACGATTCTTCACTAACATCAGCTATTAATGTTCCGTCCTTTGCTATTGAAATTTTTCCTGTTTCCTCTGAAACAACAACAGCAATTGCGTCAGATTCTTTTGATATTCCTATTGCAGATCTATGACGTGTTCCAAGATTCTTTGCAATGTCCTTATCATCTGCAAGTGGTAAAATACATGCAGCCGCTGCGATTTTATTATTACTAATTACAACTGCACCATCATGAAGTGGCGTATTGGGTACAAATATATTTACCAAAACTTGTGGTGAAATAATTGAATCCATTGGAACTCCCGTTTCTATTATGTCTTGTAATTTTACGTCCCTTTCAAACACAATTAAAGCTCCAGTTTTAGTTTTTGACATTTCTTCTGCTGCAATTACAATTTTATATATATTTTCTTTTGTTTGATCTTGTAATGTTTTATCCATACCAAACAATTTTGAAAATGTATTTGTCGTTCCTAATTTTTCAAGGCCTCTTCTTAATTCAGGTTGAAAAATAATCAACAATGCAATTACACCATATGTCATAACTGATGTTAATAAATAGTTTAAAATTTTTAGTTTAAATAGCCCACTTAAAAATGTAATTATAATTAAAAGTACAATTCCTTTTATTAATTGCCATACTTTTGTTTCTTTGGCAAATTTTATAAAATAATAAATTAAGACAATTACAATTGCTATATCAATTATAAATGTAATAACATTTAATGGACTATCTCCTAAATGTTTAAAATAATCACTTATACTTCCTGAAATTCCAGTATTTAATTCTTCAAACATATTCTATTTGTATGATTAAATCATACTCTCCCTTCTTCATTTATTGTTACCCAAATTATTATATTGATAATATCATTAGTTAATTATTATTGATTTCATCTATTAACGATATCTTTAATTACTTATTTTGAATATTATTTGTTAGTAAGATTAGCAGTGATTTAAAATTTTTAGTTATGGTCTATACACCATAGTATTTTAAATAGAAAACTAATGTTGCTACAACTGCTGATATCATTATTAGAGCTAAAATTAATGCAATTATTTTTATAATTAATCTCTTTGAAAAAACTTTCGCTTTCTTAATTTTTCTTTGTTTCTTATTTTTCTTGTTTTCTTTTTTTATTTTCTTATCTGCTATTTTATTTATGTTGTTCTCGTTTATTTCCATATTATCTTCTGTTTTTGCTTTTTCATTTATAATATTTTCACTATCTTCTTTTGTTTTGAAATTTTCTTTATCAGTTAAATTATTTTTTTTGATATTTTTTTCTTTTTTTAGTTTAATCATTTTTTTCTCATATAATCAATTATATAGAATATAAATCTACTAATTGATTAGTCCCTTTCTTTTAATTTTTTTGTTATTTTATATTAACTTTTTATTGTACACTCTGTTTTTTTATTTTATTGCTACCAATTAGTAGAACATTAATCTACTAATTGATTAGTCCCTTTCTTTTAATTTTTATATTTGTGATGTATTGTACACTACGTTTTGTTTCTATTCAATTACTACTATTTATTTGGACTGATTCGAGGAGTCTCAAGCTACATTTTTCCTAATTACAGTTATGTTTTTATATCTTGGTTTGCTGATATAAAACTTTTTCTATTCTTGATACAAGTTTAAATTGCTTAAATTTTTACTTGATGCGCCTTTTTCTCTTGCCAAAGCTTGAATATATGCCGTTCTTATTTTTTCATTAATAGTTACCTCTTTTGTTTTTCCATCATCACCTATAATTTCAACAGATTTGTCTTTAAATCCAAAATAATCATCTGATGTAAATTCCGATTGATTTCTTGAAACTACACATTCATATGCTGAGGTTTGTGGTTGTAAATAGTAATTAATTGCTTGTTTATTGTTTTTATAATTCTGTAATTCATAATCAATATTCCTATACCCTACAACAGATACATTTTGGTTATCTGCTGAATTAATATAATTATTATATGTTACACAACCAGGGGTATGGTATTGATTACTATTATTTTCATAAACTGGAGGATCTTCCAAATTTTCAACATATATTGAATTTCTTGAAACGTATTCTTTATTTTTTGTATTTGCAACAACTGAGTATCCATTATAAAACTTATAGTTGCCTACGACCATTCCTTGCATAAATGTAACAACTGTTACATTATTTGCAATTTTGTACCAATCATCCTCAGTTAGAGTTGGCATTGCAAATTCATATTGTCCAGATAAATAATTGTTAAAATTAGCAATTGATGTTGTCAAATTTGCTTGTATTGTTGAAATAATTACATCTATTCTATGATTATTAAAACTTGATGATTCAAGTTCAGGATCATTGCCATTCTTACCTTTTTTATAATCAAAAATATATGCATCATCATCTTTTAGTTCAGTTTTTATATGTGCACTTCCTTTTTCATCATCTTTTTCTTTAAATCTTTCTAAATAAACCTTGTAGTCTTTTGTAAAGTAATCTGTAATAGCATCATCAGCAGAAATGTATTTAATTTTATCATATACACTTTCGGAAAATTGCTTTGCATCTTTATAATAGTGATAGTAATTAACATCCTTAAAACTATCCCTGCTAGATGTATTTATTCCATAATTATTAAGTTCTTTCTCCATATCTTTGCTTATATAAACTTTTATATTATTTTGTAAATAAAATATTGGAATATTTTGGTATGAATTTGCATTTGTATTTGGGGAGTCATCATAATAATATTTTTCTTCATTATAATTTACATATCTGTAATATTTTGTATAAGGTGTAGTATATGAAGTTTGCCTATTTTGTTCAACTTGGTCAACTGTACTTATATATTCTCCAAGTACCTCTGGATACATTGTAATTGATTTTGAATTTTTTGTAATTGTAACAGATTTATCATTGTCGTTTATATTTGTAACACTTTCAGGATTAATATAATATCCAGATGCAGTAAAATATTTACCCTCAAATGTTCCCATAACACTTATATAATTATCAAGTGTATAGTTTACAACAATATCAAATGATTTAGCTTCTCCTGTTTTGCTTTTATATTCACAAGAATAATATGTAAATGGCTTAAAGTTAAATTCCATATTGTCCGTAACACTGCCTGATGTTGAAAAATTAGCCCCTTTTGATGTTGACGATGCAATATTGCTATATGGAGTGTAAATATAATATCCATCATATAATGTAAAGAGAATTGCCGGAACATAATCATTAAGTTCCTCCTTAGTTAATCCAGACTGAGACAATCCTGAGGCTAAACTATTAAAAAATGTATTAGTTGAAGCTCTAACATCTCTAATTCTTGATTTATTTACACTTGCATATGTGTTATCTAATGTGTTAATCTGGTAAGCCCTAACTGCATCATAAGTTGAATTCATCAATATTTTGTTATAATTAGACTCAGCATTTGCAACCTTAACTAAATTATTTGTATATATTGACATAACCAAAATAATTGGCAATATAATAATTACAAAAACAACAGATAATTGTTGTAACTTCATTTGTTTTTTCCTCGCTATTTTTATTCACATATATAATATCAAAATTGAATCCAATTTTCAATAATTATAAAAACTTTTTTACATTATTAAATAATTTTACAACTTGCATTAACTTTACAAAATTGTATTTACTTTTTCACTTGATTCTATTAAATTATAATTCTGAAATTATTTTAGCTAAATACTTCATAGAAGCTATACTCTCTTCAAGTGTATTGCCTGTTGATCCAACTTCAATTATAGTACTTGCTTTTGCTATGTGCTGATTATATTCTCCATTACGCAAAATTATAGGTTTGAATAATCCCGGATACAGTTCATTTGCTTTCATCTGTAACTTTACTGCATACTTAAAATTCTGATTCCAATTTGAATTTATTGATTTGGAAACATCAGAACCAATTACAAACATCAGTTGTGAGCAACATTCTCCATTGATTTTTACTTTTGGAGCATAAGTAGAATCAGATATTGCATCTCTATGTAAGTCAATAAAAATATCACAATCACTATTGTCTTTTAATAACCTTTCTGCCGTTTTTAAAGACCTAGAATAAGATCCATTATATGCAGGATAATCGTGAAATGTTTTATCATGGATTACAGTTATTCCATATGTTTCAAGTTGCTTTTGTAGTTCATCCCCAACTCTTGTAACATTATAATTCAAATCAGTCGTCCTGAAATTTCCTGTTGGTGTGTATTGAAATTTTTCACTAGATGTATAACTTTCACTTGTGTGAGTATGGTAAATTATAACTTTTTTCTTATTAACATTTATACCGTCAGGATTCATCATATCTTCGCTTAAAACTTTCTTAGAAGCATTATTTATTTTAACTCCCTTATATTCATTCGTCGTTCTGGGTGTGATGCTACTTTGCACTTTTTCAATATTCACATCAGTTTTAGCTTGTTCAACTTTTGTGTCTTCATGATTTTGTGTCTTTCCTTCATCATTTTCTTTATTGTCACTATGCTCATTATTGGAATTATAACTATCATTATTTTTATAGCTATTATTATTTGAGTCACTTTCGTTATTTGAATTTAGCTTCATATTATCAAAAATTTTAAATGTTGAAGAAATAATATTAGTAGAACTTACTTTACTTTTCTTTTTATTATAATTGATTTGCTCAATTTCATCATCCAAGCAAAATATATAGTTTTCATTGCTGTTATCAATTTTTCCAAATGAATTATTTTTAGTCAAAATGCTAATTAAAAATAATATAACAATTGCCGGCACAATAATTTTAAAAACATATTTAATTAAATCACTTACTTTAAATACTTTTATCATATTAGTAATTATATTTAAAATCACCAATTTTATGAAATATTTTTTAGCTATCAATATTTACTTTTATGAAACACCTTTTAATTATTATGTATTCTATTTAAAATTTTTTAGCTGTCAATGTTTATTTTTTTAAGCCTTTTAATTATTAGTATATTTTTCAATGTTTTCTTTTTTGAAATGTCTTTTCAGTTATTAAATTCTGCTTTTCTAAAAAAATGTATATTATTTTTATTTTTTTGAGATAATAACTTTAAAGGAATTTTTAATATGAATCTATTTAAAAAAATTATGAATAAAACTCAAAGTAATAATGAAAATAAATACAAATTTGATCTTGGAACTAATAGCAATATAACTGAAAATTCACCAAGTGACAAGTTAAAAAATAAAAAAGTTTATTCTAATATTGATGTCAATTTGGAATATGTAAATTCTAGATTTAATACATTAATTAACTCTGATATTATGATTAGGGAATTTACTATTAACGTAAAAGCTAAAGAATTTAGGGCGTTTATAATTTACATTGATGGTATGGTGGATAAAAATTCAATTAATGACTTTATTCTTAAACCATTAATGATGAAAAACCGTAGCAATCAATTTACTGGTGATGAGGTCATATCCGAAGCTGTTACAAATAACATTATGGTTAGAAGAATTAAAAAATTTAATATTATTGATTACGTATCTGATAACTTGTTACCACAAAATGATGTTAAAAAGGTAAATTCTTTTGACAAGATAGCTGAAGATGTTTCTTCACGGAAACTGTATTTTATTTATTGATACTGTTGATTTCTGTTTTGATATTGATGTGAAAAAATTTGATACAAGAAGTATTGCAGAACCAAAAAATGAACCAGTAATTATGGGTTCTCAAGAAGCTTTTGTTGAAAATTTGCGTACAAATACTTCAATGATTAGAAGAAATTTATGCAATGAGAATTTAGTTATTGAAAGTCTAACAGTCGGTAAATCTGATAAAAATCAGTGTGCAGTGTGTTATATTAAAAATATTGCAAATGCTGATTTAGTAGCAGAAGTAAAATATAGATTAAATAATTTAGATGTTGAATACTTAAATGGAATTGGAGAATTAAAAGAATTAATCAAAGATGATATGTATTCTTCTGTCCCAGAAATTATGCCTACCGAAAGAGTTGATACATCAGTCGATTTCATTTTACAAGGTCGAGTTTGTATAATTTATAATGGTTCCCCTTATGCATTAATAATGCCAGTTACTTTGCTTGATTTTTTAAGTACCCCTGAGGATCTTAACTTAAATCCTGTTTTCTCAAATTTATTAAAAATTATAAGGGCAGTTTCTTTTTTTATAACACTACTACTCCCCGGTTTATATATTGCTATTACAACATATCATGGAGAGTTAATACCAACTGAGCTATTATTTTCTATTGTTTCTTCAAGATCAGCTGTTCCATTTATGGTAATTGTTGAAATTTTACTCATGGAAATATCTTTTGAAATTATTAGAGAAGCTGGGCTTCGAGTTCCTTCGCCTCTTGGCTCAACTGTTGGAATTGTTGGAGCACTAGTACTTGGACAAGCAGCAGTTCAGGCTGATATAGTCTCTCCTATTTTAATTATAATAATTGCAATTACAGGAATAACATCATTTTCTATTCCAGATTATACGTTTAGTTTTCATCTAAGGGTAAATCGTTTTATATATATTTTACTTGGTTTTTTTGCTGGATTTTTAGGAATTGGAATTGGACTTTTTATTTACCTGGTTGAATTATGTTCCCTTAAATCTTTTGGAGTTTCATATTTATCACCTTATGCTCCTTTAGCTAAAAGTAACAATTCGACTTATTTTGTAAAACCAGCTTGGAAGAGAGAGCATAGAGATGAATTCTTAAAGCCTAAAAATATTGAAGAGCAAAATCATATTAGCATGAAATGGAGAAATTAATGAATGATGAAAAATTAAATTACCTGGAAGCCATTTTTTTAGTTGTTATTGTAATGGTAACTCATATTATTTTGGAATTTCCAAATGTAATTATTAAAAATTGTGGCACATCTAGTTTATTGAATGTTTTATTTATAACTGCTTTAGTTTTGTTGTTTTTTAAAGTTGTTTATAACCTTTTTAAACCATTTGAAGGAAATAATATTCTTTATGTTTCAGAATATGTTGGAGGAAAAAAATTTAGAAAAATTACATCATTGATTTATACAATATATTTAATATTTATTTCATCGATTACTTTAAGACACTTCTGCGAAAATCTAAAAGTTGTTTACTTTCCAAATGCAAACTTAGTAATGCTAATTGGAACATTTATTATTACAGCAATAATTGTTAATAAATTTGGTTCTAAAAGTATTATAAAAGCTAACACTCTACTTGTACCACTTATATTAGTAACCATGATTATTATATTTGTTTTTTCAACTAAGGAAGCTTCAATAAGCAGATTTCTTCCTATTTTAGGCAATGGTTTTAATCAAACTTTTGTAAAAGGAATGCTAAATATATACTCATTCGGAGGATTAATTTATCTTTATCTAATTACATCTGATTTGAAAAATATTCAAGATTACAAAAAAGTTGGCATAGCTTCAATTTTACTTTCAGCTGGATATTTGCTTTTAAGTGTTGCATCACTTTTGACGTTATTTCCATTTTTAGTAAATGGTTCAAATGTTTTATCTATTTATTTAAGTACTAGAACCATTAGGCTTGGAAAATTTTTGCCAAGAATAGATACAATTTTCATGTTTACATGGATATTTAACTTTTTACTGTATCTTTCAATAATCATGTACTATATAAAAAAATTAAACATTGAAACATTTGGAATTAAAAACAAATCAATTGTATTATATCTCACTGCAATTATAATTTTTATAATATCTATGATATTTCAAAATTCTTTACAATTGAACTTTCTCGAAACCAAAATATATAAATATTTAGCACTATTTATTGTATTTGTTTATAGTCCTATAATTTTAATTGTTGGATATATAAAGAAAAATAAGGAAATTAAAAAACAAGAAGTCAGATAAACATTAGTAAATTAATTTGTTGGGTATTAAAAGTTTCAAAGAAAATCAATTGATTTTTAATGGATATATAAAGAAAAAAGAAAATTAAAAAACAAGGAGTCAGATAAACATTAGTAAATTAATTTGTTGGGTATTAAGAGTTTCAAAGAAAATCAATTGATTTTTAAGATTTTAATGTTTCAAATATTTAATGATAATAAGTTAGGATGTAAAAATGAAATCAAATAAGTTTTTAATAATTTTACTTTTAATAATTATACTTTTGTTTTATATTTCAAATCTCAAATCAATTTATACTATTGATGATATGGCCTATGTTATTGCATTAGGTCTTGACTCTACTGAAGATAATAGTCTTGAATTAACTTTACAAATTGCAATACATTCTTCAAGCGATGGAGAATCTTCGTCTTCAAGTCAAAGTACCTCCTGCATAACTAGCTCCGTAAAATGCAACTCAATAAGTGACGGAATTAATTATATTAATAGTTATATAGGAAAAAAATTGAATTTATCTTATTGTAAAATTATTGTCATTTCTGAAAATCTTGCTGAGAAAGGTATTGAAAATTATATCTCAACATTGATTAATGATATTGAAGTTAGACCATACTGTGATGTTCTTATTTCAAAATGTAACAGTAAATATTTCTTAAAGAATTCACAACCTTATCTTGAAAAACTTTCAGCTAAGTATTATGAAAATGAAGAAATTTCTGAAGAAATAACTGGTTACACGCAAGAAATATCCTTGTTAGATTTTTATAATAATTATTATGATACTTATAGAGAACCAACTGCAATACTTGGAGATCAAGACTCTTTAAGTGAAGATAATAATGGTAAAACTGAAAATTTAGGTTTAGCGGTTTTCCATAATGGAAGTTTGGTTGGCGAGCTAAGTTACAATGAAACATTATGTCATTTAATGATTTCTAATAAATTTAAAAACACCGTTTTGACAATACCAAGCCCTTTCTCTGACTTAGATCACATTTCATTGCAAGTTTCATCTGTCAAAACTAAGAAAAATGTTGAATTTATAAATGGAACTCCTTTGATTTCTTGCGATGTTTCAGTTTCTACTAGAGTATTATCTGCATCAGTTAATTCAAATTATATGTCAAAGGAAAATATAAAAAAGATTGAAGATTTTGCTAATTCATATTTAAAAGACAGAATTACCAAATATTTGTATAAAACATCAATTGTTTTAAAATCCGATATTGATAGTTTTGGCTCAATTGCAGTAAAGCAGTTTGCTAATCAAAGGGATTGGGAAAATTATAACTGGTTAAATAAATATTCTTCATGCTTTTTTAAAGTAAGTGTTAATACAAAATTGCGTTCAAGTTATTTAGTTTTAGGTCAATGATAATTATTATATGTTTATCTTAAATTGTATTTTACAAAAATTTTCTTTTATAGAGTTGCTTTATTAGCCCTTAAAAAATATATAACTTTAACATAATTATGTATGAATCTCCTATTATACAAAAAATAGGTAGCTAAATTCTTAGCTACCTTTGCTCTTTAAATTGATGATACGACCGTTATTCGAATAACCGGAACTGTCCCCATTTCAAAAAGTCTAATGTCAATATCCGTGCCATTTATCAAGTCACTGGTATTAGCTTCGGAACTTTTAACAATGCTTACGCAAACATAAACATTTCCGTTCTCTTTGACCTTTTTGTTAAAGATGTCAAAGTCATTGTTGATCCTTGGGTGGCATGAACATTTATGGTCAAGGTTATTCCAGATTTTTTCAAGCTCAGGATATTCATTTATAATCCGTTTTGCATCACTAACCTCAGCATCCCCATAAACGTAACCTTTGGCATTTTCGAGTAACTTTCTCAAGTTCTGCATAAAAAAACCTCCTGTATTAAAAAGCAAAAAACAATTACATTAATAATATATGCTATTGTTATAACAATTATTTTAACTCATTTTACTAAAAAAATCAATGCATTTCCATTAATTTAAATTTCCAATTTTTTCAAGGTTAGTTTTATTTTTGCAATTAATTTTCAAAACTAGCCTCACTTTTGCAATTCATTTTCGAGTTTTTCAATTAGTTTAAAATCAATTATCTTTTTAATTTTACTTGCATTTTTTACTTTAACTCTAACTTTATCTCCGAGTTTAAAAGTATTATGACTATGTCTTCCAATAAGTTCCTTTGTCACTTCATTATACTCATAATAATCACCATCAATATCTTCAAATCTTATTAATCCTTCAATTGTACTTGGAAGCTCAACAAACATTCCAAAACTAGTTATACTTGAAACAACTCCATCATATTCCTCGCCTATTCTCTCTTCCATATATTCAGCTTTCTTTAATTTCTCGCTCTCTCTTTCAGCTTTTGTCGCAACTTGTTCGCAGTCTGATGAAATTAGAGCATATTTAGGTGCTTGAATTTCATATTTCTCAATTATATTTTCTGGTACATTATAGTTATTTTCAAGATATGAACTTATGACTCTGTGAATAAATAAATCAGGATATCTACGAATTGGTGATGTAAAATGACAATAATATTTACTTGCAATTCCAAAATGTCCTTTGTTTTCCGCTTCATACCTTGCTATCTTCAAGGTTCTTAAAATCAAATTTGATATTACAGGTTCTTCTTCTTTGCCCTTGATGTCCTCTAAAATATCTGAAAATGCTTTTGGCTTTATATCATCTTTTTTTCCTTTTATTCTGTATCCAAAGTTAAATAAACTTTTATTCAAATCTGCAATTTTATCTTCGTCTGGCTTTTCATGAACCCTGTAAATAAATGGTGCATTTAACCAATAAAATGTTTCAGCAACAGTCTCATTGGCTGTTAGCATAAACTGTTCAATTATCTCATTAGCAAAAGTTGTTTCATATGGCTTTATTTCTGTTGGCTTTCCATTTTTATCAAGCGTAATTTCAGTTTCAGGAATATCAAGAGATAAATATCCATTTTTCATTCTTCTATTTTTAAGGATTACAGCTAGTTCTTCCATTAATTTGAAATGTTTAATGTATTTCTTATTTTCATTTAAAACTTTCTTTACATACTCTTTTGTTCTAAATTTACTTATCATAGATGTTTTCTTATCATTTGTTTTATTATTATTTTCTTCGCCATTTGTTTTTTCTTTGTTTGCCGTTCCTTCATCTGCTTCACTTTTATCTGCAAATATTATATCTGTTGAATTTTTTTCAATAGCATCTTCTCCCTTAATTATTGCATAAACTTCATGGTAATTCATTCTTTTTGTTACATTTATTACACTCTTTGCGATTTTACTATCAATAACATTTCCATTTTTATCAATTTTCATAATTACAGAGATAGCATATCTATCTTCATTGTGATTTAAACTACACGCCCCATTTGAAAGTTCTTTTGGAAGCATAGGTATAACTCTGTCAAGCATATAAACACTAGTTCCACGTTTTATTGCTTCATCATTGAGCTCACTTCCATCTTTAACATAATGGCTAACATCAGCAATATGAACTCCAAGAGTATAAGTATTATCATTATTCTTAATTACATTTACTGCATCGTCTAAATCCTTTGCATCCTCTCCGTCAATTGTAAAAATTTCTTCATTTCTTAAATCAAGCCTATTTTTCAAAGAGATTTTTTCCTTTGAAACTTTTCTTGCTTCTTTTAACACTTTTTTTGGAAATTCATAAGGTAAATCAAATTCTTTTATTATTGATAAAATATCAATTCCCGCTTCATTAACATTTCCTAGTATTTGTACAATTTTACCTTCTGCTTTTTTATTTTTAGTTGGCTCTTTTGTAATTTCAACAACAACTTTTTGGTTATTTTTTGCCTTCATATTTTTATTCTTAGAAATAAAAATATCTCCACTGCACATTTTCTTGTCATCTGGAATAACAAATCCAAAATTCCTACTTTTTTGAAATATACCAACTATTTTTTTCTTTTCAATATTTTCAGTCTTTTCCATTTTTTCTCCTTGTATAATTACGTATGATTTTCCTATTATATAAAAAAAGATACACCTTATTGTGTATCTTTATAATATTATTTATACAAATAACAAACAACTGTTGTAATAACTGTTAATACTGCAAAAACTATACCAGATATAATTGTTCTTTTTTGTATTCTTCCTGACTTTGTTCTGCTTCTATTTTTTTCAAAATATTTATTAGCATGTGGATTTTCATAAGTATCCTCTATTGATTGTTCGCTATCCTTTGCCTGGAAAGTAGTAATTAATATTAAAACTACACAAGAAATTATATATATTACAATTAAAATATTTTTAAAAATTTTCATTTTAATCTCTCCTTAAATTTTGTTGACTTTCACATTTTAACACATATCGTTACAAAAATCAATATTTTTTATACCATTTTTATCGTTTGCATTTGATTTTTTTGCTTGACGTTTCGTTTGTTTTTTTTGCTTGACGTTTCGTTTGATTTTTGCTTTTTCTTTATCTATGCATGACATATATATTTTTATATCATTTTTATTGTCTCGTTGAGACTTGCACTTTGTCCCTTTGGAATATCTAATATTTCAAATTTAGATATTTTGTCTCCAAATTTAATTTCAACAATATCTCCTTTTTTTACTTCATAACTTGGTTTTACAATTCTTCCATTTACTGCAACCCTTCCATTATCAGCTGCCTCATTTGCAACTGTCCTTCTTTTGATAATTTTAGTTACTTTTAAAAATTTGTCTATTCTCAAAGCATTCCTCCTACATCTCAATTTCTTTGTTTAAAAAAGTTGAATATATAATTGTTTTGTTTACTTTTCTGTTTGATGATTTTTCCAACGCATTTTTGTATAGTATTAATTGATTTTTATATCTTTCAATCAAAATGTTATCGTCTACATTTCTATCTGTTTTATAATCAACTAAAATTAATTCATTATTAGAATTTATATAATATAAATCAATTATTCCTTGTAACAAAATATCATTACCATTTTTACTTTTTACATTCATATAAAAAGTCTCTTCCTTATGAATTTCTTTTGCATTTTTTAGATCTTCATATAGTTTGGATGTTACATAGCTTTCAAATATCGCTTTATTGTCCAATAAATATTTCTTTTGTTCTTTTGATATTTTTAGATTTTCTATCATTTCATCTATGTTATCATTATTTAATTTTTGCAATGCCAAATGTATAAGAGTACCTTTCTGTGCTGCGGACATTTCATTTTTTAAATCTGCAAATTTTTCAATATTAATATCTTTTTGTGTATCATCAATATCTTCAACAATAATGTTATTGTTGTTAAAATCAATATTACCATTTTTAAGAGCTGTTGCTGATGTTTTACTTGGTAATTCCTCATTTTCAAATGGATATTGATAATTTAATTTTTTATTAATATCATCATATTTCTTCTTATCAAAGTTTTCAAAATCATCGTTATAAATTTTATAAGTTTCGTTTGATACATCATTTTCCTCGGGTTCTTTTAAATCTTGCTTATTTATAATCTCAAATTTCATGTTTAATTTATTATCATTTTCGTAAACCATTTCAATCCAATCTAGATAATTAACATGTTTTTGAA
>Ga0256406_1003188_pt1 | contig 20932 bp, 16 predicted proteins | sample RumenRJG_03DNA_FD_185986 | JGI IMG/M metagenome (GOLD analysis project Ga0256406, IMG submission 185986) | Bovine rumen microbial communities from Lethbridge, Alberta, Canada - RJG_03 | ecosystem: Host-associated > Mammals > Digestive system > Stomach > Rumen | place: Canada: Alberta | collected... | reverse complement strand
GCCGTTCAGAAACAGATTCCAGTCAGCGTACTGCGCGGCACACGCAGCCAGATGATTTTCAATGCCTTCCGAAAAAAGAAACAGAGAAGCAAGATACTCCCGCGGCGTGGTTAACAGAAACAGCCGCAGATACGGCCACATCTGTTCCATTGAGGGAACATGGGCTTTGGCAAGCTGCTCTGCCATCGGCGTGTAGGCGGAAACGTCATGAAGGTCTTTCAGCATGCGGCGGATCGCCATCGCACTGGCGACAGGCCCGTCGGCGGTTTCATCCAGATAGTTTGTTGTCCGGGGGATCAGAACAGGTTCAATGCCGCTATTCTGCAGCTCTTTCAGATAGCAGACGGCCAGAATGTCATTGGGCATCATCTCGCTGGTCAGCAGGCCATAGGCTTTGGGAAAGGACATTCCCTGTTTCAGCGACATATGAAGATGGTCCGGATTGACCGGTGTATCAGCGATTTCCTTCAGATTTTCCAGATCACCGCATTCCGAACCGAAGCTGATGGCATCGACGCCGGCCTGCTTCAAAATGGTGACGGCGCCATGGGCAAAGGCGGATGCACTCTGGATGCAGTAAATGTAGGGAAGCTCCAGAACAACATCAATGCCGCTGCTTAAAGCTGCTTTTGCCCGCGAATATTTATCAATGCATGCCGGTTCGCCGCGCTGAACAAAGTTCCCGCTCATGACGGCGATGAGCAGTCCGGCACCGGTTTTTTTCTTTGTTTCCTGGATCTGATAAATGTGACCTGTATGAAACGGATTGTATTCAGCAACGATTCCAACAGTGTGTATCATTTTCTGTAAGCCCTTTCAATCTACCTGAGTTCGAAACTATAATAGCAAAAGAAGAAACGCATATGGAGATGCGTGAATGTTGAGGATCTACACAGAAAGAGGCTGCAGGAATGGCTACAGAAGGTTTTGATTTTGATCTTTTCGTACCGGCAGGTACACCGAAGGCATCCGTTGAGATTGTTCACGGGATGGCGGAGCATCGTCAGCGCTATACGGCATTTGCAAAGTATCTTGCAAGCAGAGGATACGCCGTCGCAATCTTCGATCTGCCGGGGCATGGCACCTCCTGCAAAAAGGAGGATCTTGGCTGGTTTGGAGAAAAGGATGGCTGGAAGACGATGGAGGACAAAGTTCTTGACATCATGAAGATTGTCAAGGAACGCTGGCCGGATGTTCCGTTTGTTCTGATGGGACATTCCATGGGTACGATTCTTACCCGCGATGTTCTGCAGGATCACAGCTCTGAATTTGATGCGGTGATTCTTTCCGGGGCTCCCAACTGCAATCCGGTCGCAAAGTCCGGTATCACTCTGGCAAAGGTCGTTAGGACCTTCAAGGGCGCCAGAGGGCATTCGAAGATGCTGGATCAGATGGTGACGGGCAATTTCAACAAGAAGATAAAGAACGCCCATACACCGGTCGACTGGCTGAGCTATAACACGGAGAATGTGGATCGCTATATTGCGGAGCCGCTGGACGGGTTCCCGTTTACGATTCAGGGCTATATCGATGAGATGGAAGGCATTGTCAAGATGAGCAATGGAACGTACCATGTGACACGGGCTGATCTTCCGATCTATTTCTTCGCCGGAGAAGAAGATCCGTGTACGGGTGGAAGTGAAGGGTTCACCGACAGCATTATGCGGCTTCATCAGGCAGGCTATACGGCCATCGATGCGAAACGCTATCCGCATATGCGCCATGAAACGCTCAATGAAATCAACAGGGAAGATGTATGGGCGGATGTTGGAAACTGGCTTGACAGCCACGCATCGCGGCAGTAAATCTCCGTTGACTTTAATAGTCCGTTTGTTATAATTGTCTCCGTTAACGAACAAGGGGATACTGGGCGTGAAATGGTCGCGGAGTGAATTAATTCAAAGTGGAAATTTCAACGTTACAGTCGATGAGGATACGGTTCTTCCTGAGGATGCCTTTGACGGGTTCAGCCTGATTGACGGTGCCAGGGATGTTCACGTGTCGGGAACGGGATTCCTTGATACAGATGAAAACCGTTTCTACGCGGATCTTCACATTACGGGCAGTATGCTTGTGATGGATGCGATCAGTGGTCGTCAGATTGCGGTTCCCTTTGAAACGGATGCGTCCGAGACCTATGCCTTTGAACCGGTAGAGGATGAGGATGAAGATATCCGCGTCGTTACAGATGATGTCATTGATCTGATGCCGGCGGTACGTGATGCCATTCTGATGGAAGCGCCGCTGCAGGTGACTGACGTCGATCCGCAGGACTATCCTTCCGGTGACGGCTGGAGAGTGATTACGGAAGAAGAATACGAGAGCAGCAAGAAGAATGCGATTGATCCGCGCCTTGCGAAGCTCCAGGAATTCAAAGAGGAAAAAGAATAACAGGAGGTGTAAGGCGATATGGCAGTACAGCAGAGAAGAAATTCCAAAACAAGAACCGCAAAGAGAAGAACGCATTATAAGCTGGTAGCTCCGAAGCTGGAGAAGTGCCCGGCATGCGGCGCTTGGAAGCAGCCTCATCATGCTTGCCCGCAGTGCGGCTACACCGGTGCTGATGCATCGGCAGCGAAAGAAAACGCATAAGCCGGCGCATTGATTGTTCAGGTGAAAAGGCGAGACCGAAAGGTCCCGCCTTTTTTCATGCCTTCCCGGCTTTCCTTAAGAAAATCAAAAAAAACCGTTGCGTTTCAAAGGCTGAATGGTAGACTTGTGGTAGAAAGTGTCAGAAAGTGGGGGAAAGTGGGAGATGTTCACCGGTGAATACAGACATTCTCTGGATAACAAAAACCGCCTGATCATTCCTGCCCGCCTTCGCAGTGAGATCGGTGACACTTTTGTTTTAACAAGAGGGCTGGATGGATGCCTGAGCATCTATACCGCCGCAGCCTGGGAAAAACAGGAAGCACAGCTGGAAAAGCTGCCGTCAACCAATAAGGCGGCCAGAGCGTATACGCGCTTTATTACCAGCGGTGCGAGCCAGCAACAGTTTGACGGACAGGGAAGAATCCAGATTCCTTCCTCCCTGCTTGGCTATGCCGGCATTTCCAGGAACTGCGTCGTGATCGGTGCTGGCGAAAATGTCGAGATCTGGGATGAAGCCAAGTGGGATGCGTATAACAATTCCACCGGTGAGAATTTCGATGATCTGGCGGAAAGTCTGACGGAGTTTCTGAAATGATGGAGCATCAGAGTGTTCTTCTGAATGAAACAATCGCTGCGCTGCAGGTAAAGCCGGAAGGCATCTACGTGGACGGTACACTGGGCCGCGGCGGCCATTCCAAAGTGCTTGCACAGCAGCTGACGAGCGGACATCTCTACGCCTTCGACAAAGATGAAACAGCCATTGAGGAATCGCGGGAGGTTCTGAAGGATGAGATGGATCGGATCACACTGATCCATGGCGATTTCAGGACAATGAAGGAAGCGCTGAACAGACTTGGCATTACGAAGGTGGATGGAGTCATGATGGACCTCGGCGTCAGTTCGCCGCAGTTCGATGATCCGTCCCGGGGCTTCAGCTATCGCTATGACGCAAGGCTGGATATGCGTATGGATCAGAGTCAGTCAAAGGATGCCTGGCAGGTGGTCAACACCTACAGTGAGCAGGAGCTGACACGGATCCTGCATACCTATGGAGAAGAACGCTACGCTTCCTCCATTGCCCGCATGATTGTCAAGGAGCGGGCAGAGCATCCGGTGGATACGACGCTGCAGCTGGTTGACATCATCCGCAGAGCACTGCCGGCAAGGGAAGTCAACCGCAAGGGACATCCGGCCAAGAAAACCTTCCAGGCGCTTCGCATTGAAGTGAATGGCGAGCTGGAGGCTCTGCAGCAGGGACTGAGCGAAGCGGCAGATCTGCTTGCGCTGCACGGGCGGCTGGCAGTGATTACCTTCCAGTCTCTGGAAGACCGGATCGTAAAGGACTATTTCCGTGATCTGACTTCGGTTCCCTATGTGGCACCGAAGCTTCCGATTCCTGAATCCGAGATCGAGCAAGCATCGTTTGCGCTGGTGACGCGCAAACCGGTCACAGCGGATGAAGAGGAATTGAATGAGAATCACCGTGCTCACAGCGCAAAGCTGCGGGCCATTGAGCGAACAAAAGAGGCAGAGAAATGACAAAGCGGACGATCAAGAAGAGAAAAAAGAGATTTCGGCTGATGAGTGTATCGTTCATCATGTTTTTGACTGCGTCCATTCTTTATCTGGGCAGCGCTCTGTTTCTGCGTTCCTATAACAATTCCCTTTCCACGCGGCAGCAGGAGATTGCAGCGCAGATTTCGACCCTGCAGGTGCAGAATGATGCAGTTGCAGTTGAAGTCAATACGCTGAATAATAGAGATCGTGTCAATACCATTGCGGGTGACAGCGGGCTGTCTTTGGATGAAAGCAATATTGTTACGATCACAAAAACGGACACAGGAGAGTAAGTCCTGATGCGAAAAAGAAACAGAGGATCGTTCACGATTCTTCTGATTTTCATTGCGGCATTAGCGGTCATGGTTCTGCTGGCTTCTAATGTCTTTTTCGTTACCGTTCTGAAGGTCCATGTTCGCTCCGGGACCGATCTTTCCGTATATGCGGACAGTGCCAATACGGTAACGGAAGTGACGAAGGCGATGCGGGGACGCATCTATACTTCGGACGGAACGATTATTGCCGAAGATAACCGTACCTATAACATTGTCTGTATCCTTGATCCGAGCCGTCCGGCTGTTTCGGGCCAGATCGCCTATGTTCAGGATAAAGAGGGGACCGCGGAGCAGCTTGCCAAGTATCTTTCGGCTGATAAGGATACGATTCTCGGCTATCTGAACCAGAATGTTTATCAGACGGAGCTTGGGACGGCGGGCCGCAATGTTTCGGAGTCGGTGAAGAATGAAATCGATGCTCTGAATCTTCCGGGCATTGAGTGGACCGACAGTATTCAGCGTGTTTATCCGCTGGGGACGTTTGCGTCGAATCTGATCGGCTTTGCGCAGTCGGATGATAGCGGAAGCACGGTCGGCAAGATGGGCACCGAACTGTATCTGAATGATTATCTGATGGGTACCGACGGCTACCGGATCTATCAGGCGGATAAAAACGGCTATATTCTGCCCGGCATGCGCGAAGAGACGCAGGCGGCTGTCAACGGCTGCGATGTCTATACGACGCTGGATCAGGATATTCAGGAAGCTCTGGAAGAGGCCTTCCAGATGACGGAGGAGCGTTTCCATTCCCGGCGCATCTGGGGTGCGGTCATGGAGATTGCGACGGGCAAGATTCTTGCCTGGGGCCAGTATCCTTCCTTTGATCCCAATACGCTCGAGATTACGGACTACAACAACTATGGGGCTGAGGTTCCGTATGAACCGGGTTCTACCTTCAAGGCATTTACCTGGGCGGCAGCCATGAACGAGGGTGTGTATAACGGGGATGATGAGGTTTACTCGGGACCGTATTATTACACGGTCGATGCCAGCAACAATCCGATCCGTACGGAATATTCCAGTTTTCAGCCGGTCATCAATGCGGATAACCATAACTGGGGCATGATCACGTATGACAAGGGCTTTATTCTCTCGTCCAACGTTGTTGCGGCCGAGATTCAAAACCGCCTCATCACACCGGATACCGATCTTTCCTATCTGAAGAAGTTCGGCTTTTTCCAGCCGGTCAGCAGTGATGGTATGGCGGAGGAAACCGGGATACTGATGTTTACCTGGCCTTACGAAAAACTGGCGCTTGCCTACGGGCAGGGTTCCACGGTCACAACGCTGCAGATGCTGCAGGGATATTCAGCAATCTTCGGCGACGGTACGATGAAGCGGCCGTACTACATTGAATCGATCCGGGATCCTTACGATTCCAACCATGTGATCTATCAGGCCCAGACCAAGATTACCGGCACACCGATCACGGAAGAAACAGCCAAGCGGATGCAGGAGCTGATGGCCAAGGTCGTTACGGACGAAAACGGTACGGCGCGTCACTACAAGATTCCGGAGTGCGGCATTCTGGCCAAGACCGGAACAGCGCAGGTCGCAATCAACGGTTCCTACCAGTCGGGTATTACCATTGCTTCGATCATGGCAGCACTTCCGGCCGACGATCCGAAGGTCATGGTGTATTACGCTTCCGAGGCACCATACAATATCACGGCGCATCGTTATACCGAGGCAACGGTCCATGTGCTGCGCACGGTGGCAATGAAGCTCGGCCTGTCAGAAAGCAGTGACAGCAGCGACGAATCTTCCACTGAAACTGCAGAAACAGTTACGGCAATCCGCAGCGAGATGCCGCAGCTGATCAACCATTCGCTTTCGTATGCTGAGGAGAAGCTTGCCGACAGTCAGGCAGATGTTCTGGTACTTGGCGCAGGCGACACGGTCATCAATCAGTATCCGACGGAAGGTTCGACTGTATACAGTGGTCAGCATGTGTTCCTTGTTACAGATACCAACAGCTTTGTGATGCCGGATCTGACCGGCTGGTCGCGGCGTGATGTGACGGCGCTGTGGCAGGTGGTTCAGTTCGGCTTCAAGCTGAGCGGGGAAGGAACCGTAATCTCGCAGAACATTGAGCCGGGCACAACGGTAACAAAGGGGACGGAGATCGAGGTTGAATTCGGCTGATTCTCCGGTCTATAATGGCATGGTTTTCAGGGGATTTTTCTATGTGGATACGGCTTGTTCTGGGGATGCTTATTTCGTTTGTTGTGGTACTGGCATTGATGCCGTACTGGATCCGCTGGCTGCAATCCAGACACTATCATCAGACGGTCAGCTCCTACAGTCTGAAGGAATACAGGCAGAAAAACCGGACGCCGATCATGGGCGGCGTCCTTTTCATCCTTGTACCGGTCGTTCTGGTTCTCTTTCTTGCGCCGGGTTCCTTTGGTGACAGGGATCTTCTCCTTGTTCTATTGACATTTGCCGGCTACGGTCTGATCGGCTATCTTGATGATCGCCTGATTATTCGCCGTCATTCCAATGCCGGTCTTTCGCCGAAAAAGAAAATGGCGCTGCAGGTAGTCTTCGCCGTCATCTTCTATGTTCTCTTCCAGATGCATCATGATGGCATTCTCCATGTGCCCTTTACAAAGATCTACTGGAACATGGGCATCCTCTACGGCCTTCTTGCCGTAGTGATGCTGGCGGGAAGTTCGAATGCAGTGAATCTGACCGATGGCATGGACGGTCTTTCGGCAGGCTGTACCGAGTGTGCGCTGGCTGCGTTTCTGATCATCGCTCTGGTTGAGGGGAATGTTTCAATTGCCATCTTCTGCGGGTGTTTGATGGGGGCTCTGGCCGCTTATCTTCACTTCAATGTGAAGCCGGCCCGGATCTTCATGGGAGACACAGGCTCGCTGGCGCTCGGCGGTGTGCTGGCCGCGATTGCCATGGTTTTGCATACGGAGCTTGCCTATATTGTGATCGGCGGCGTGTTTGTGATTGAGACAGTGTGTGTGATCATTCAGCAGATCTCGGTACGCACCGGTCATGGCAGGGTATTTGTGTATACGCCGATTCACTATGCCTTTCTGATGCGGGGCATGAGTGATACGCAGGTTGTCCATCGCTTCTGGCTTTGGGCAGCGGTGTTTGCGGCAATCGGCTGCTGGGTTGGTCTGCACTAAGGCGGATTTTATTTCGCTAAGGAACAGGTATTCAGATATAATAATCAGGTTACTGGGGGATGTGTCTGCTTTTGAATTATGGATAACGATCGGTTTGATACGGACAACACACAGGTGCAGATGGTTATGGTTGTCAAGCTGCAGCAGCTGCAGCGGGAAGGGTTGGCGCACCTGACTTATAAAAATCTGGAAGATTATCTGAACGATGTGCTCTGGAAAGATCACGTTCCGGTTGGACTGGCACAGGCCGCGGATCAGGTGATGAAGCTGACGACGAATGATATTGTGCGATATCTGTCAGTTCAGGCGATCAAGGCAGGCAGTAGGTGCAAGCTTTCGGATTTCAGTGATCTGCTGGGAGGATGAAGAGGATCGAAGTATGAAGAGCAATAAGAAAAATCTGGCTGTATTCTGGGTAATTGTGGCAGCCATTGCCGTTTTGATCGGCACGACATTCAATGCGATCAAGGACAGTCTGAACCTTGGCCTGGATCTGGTCGGCGGCTTTGAAATTCTGTATCAGGTGGAACCGCTGGATTCATCTTCGAAGGCAGACATCGATATGACGTCGGTCGTCAACAGCATTCAGAAGCGTATCAATGTACTCGGTGTCAGTGAGCCGACGATCACGGTGGAGGGAAACGACCGTGTCCGTGTGCAGCTGGCCGGTGTTGCGGATCCGGAAACTGCGCGTCAGATGATCGGTACGACGGCAAATCTGACGTTCCGCGATGTGGATGACAATGAGCTGGCGGATTCCAGCATTCTGCAGGAGGGCGGTGCTTCGCTTGCCTATCAGGATGGTAAGCCGGTTGTTTCGCTGAAAATTGCGGATACGAGCAAGTTCGCTGAGATTACTTCCGAGATTTCACAGAAGTCGTCCGGTGATAACATCATGGTCATCTGGCTGGACTATGAAGAAGGGGATTCCTACAAGACGGAGGCTGCCAAGGCGGCTGCCGGTGAAGAACCTGCTTACATTTCAGCGGCAAGTGTCAAAAGCACCATCAGCGGTGACTGTATTATCGAAGGCAATTTTACCGAAAAAGAAGCCTCAACTCTGGCTTCGCTGATCAATTCCGGATCTCTGCCGGTGAAGCTGACTGAGATCAGCTCGAACGTTGTATCGGCACAATACGGTGCGGATGCGCTGCATGCGACGGTCATTGCCGGTGCGATCGGCGTTCTGGCTGTCATTCTGTTCATGATCTGGCAGTACAAGCTGGCAGGTGTGGTTTCTGCTGTCATGCTGGCGCTGTATTTGTGGGGCGTATTCGGCATCTACAGTGCGATCGGTGCGGTGTTTACGCTGACAGGCATTGCGGCACTGGTACTTGGCGTTGGTATGGCGGTCGATGCGAACATCATCATGTTTGAGCGTATGCGCCAGGAGCTCTACAAGGGGCATCCGGTACGTACGGCGATTGCGGAAGGTCAGAAGCTGTCCTATTCGGCAATCTTCGATGGTCAGATTACGACGCTGATTTCGGCCCTGATCATGTACATCTGGGGCAATGGCTCAGTTAAGGGCTTTGCCACGATGCTGATTATCACGACTGTGATGACGCTTCTGCTGAACGTTGGCTTTACGAAGCTGCTGCTGAACCTCCTGTCCGGTTCCGGCATCTGCGATAACAAGCCGCAGTTCTTCGGCGTAAAGAAGGATCAGATCCCGGATGTTACCAAGGGACAGGAGCAGTTCTACTATGGCATCAAGCGGGGACGCAACTGGATCGGCAATTCACCGAAGTTCATCCGTGTCTCTGTTATTGTTCTGCTGGTCGCTCTTTGCTGCGGAATCTTCGGAGCGGTTCGAGGAGACGGCTTCCTGAATCTCGGCATCGACTTTGCATCCGGTACCCAGATTACTGTTACATCGGATTCGCCGATTACAATTGACGATGTCCAAAGCGAATTTGAGACGCTTGGCTATTCGGACTTCAGCTATCAGTCGGCCGGTGATTCAACGGTATATGCGACGACGAAGCAATCGCTGACGACGGATGATCTTACGACGATCAAGGAAGCGTTCAATGAGAAGTACGGCCAGGAGCCGGGCGATAACGTTGTGACTCCGACGGTTGGTCATGAGCTGGTGCGCAATGCGCTGATTCTGACGATTGTGGCATGGGTTATGATGCTGGCGTATGTTGCTTTCCGCTATGAGTGGAGCTATTCGCTGGGTGCGCTGGTTGCACTGGTGCACGATGTGCTCATTACGCTGAGTGCGTTTGCAATTCTGCGCTTTGAAGTCAATACAAGTGTCATTTCGGTTCTGCTGACGATCATCGGCTATTCCATCAACAACACGATCGTTGTCTTTGATCGCATCCGTGAGATGGTCGGTGAGGCGAAGAAATCCAAGGGGGCTTTGGATCCGGCGGCCCTTGCCAACCAGGCTATCGACGATACGCTGAAGATGTCGCTGTTCTCTTCGATTACGACGCTTCTGCCGGTGCTGTTCATGCTGCTCATGGGCGCAAAGAGTATCTTCACCTTCGACTTTGCAATGTTTGTCGGTATGGTTTCAGGTACGTTCTCGTCGATCTTTGTGGCTCCGTACATCTGGTATCAGCGGACCATTCATAAGAAGGACAAGCCGAAGAAGGTTAAGAAAGTCAAGAAAGAAGCGCTTGACGAATATACGATCAAGGGCATCAACGCATAAGGCTATGCAGGCAGCTCAGTGGAGCTGCCTGTTTTCGGAAACGGGTTTGTGATAGGATCGGGGGCAGGGAGAAATGAACATGGATGTAACAGAGCTGCGAAAGCGTTATCCGCGTTTTTATTTTCATGACTATGAAATAATGGAATCGGAGCAGGAAATCCAGCTGCGGTTTGATTTTGAGATTGAGGGGCTTTCGCATTTCAATCCTGAGTTTTATCTTGCAAAGCCGAAGAATCCGATGACGTACAGCGATCTGTCTTCGGTGCGCAATGCGGCATTTTCGCTTGGCATGATCGAACTGATCAGCTATTGGAAGCTGACTTGTTCGCCGGATGTCATCGTGGAATGCGGGCGTCTCGATCCTGAACAGATCGCCTGGTGGAAAAAACTGTACTTCAACGGGCTGGGGGAATTCTTCTATCGCAATCAAATTGCGGCGGATCCGCAGGAATTCATGAATCTCAACTCCACTGGCGAAGAGGCCGGGGGAAAAGAGGATATCAGGAAATTCTCGGGAAACCTCATTCCTGTCGGGGGAGGAAAGGATTCCTTCGTTACGCTCGATGTCCTTTCGCCACAGTTTGATGACAATCTTGCGTTCATCATCAATCCGATCGCATCCGCCCGTCACAGTGCGATTGCGGCGGGCTATACCGGCGAGAGGCTGATCATCGCGGAGCGGACGCTGGACTGCCGGATGCTGGAGTTCAACAAGCAGGGCTATCTGAACGGACATACGCCGTTTTCGGCGCTTGCGGCCTTTGCCAGTACGTTTGCGGCGATCATTTACGCCAAGAGCTACATCTGCCTTTCCAATGAGGCGAGCGCCAATGAGTCGACGATCAAAGGATCAACGGTCAATCACCAGTATTCAAAGACCTATGGCTTTGAGAAGGACTTTCAGTGGTATGCGGCCAGGTATATTCAGGCGCCGGTGCTGTATTTCTCGTTTCTGCGTCCGCTGTCGGAGCTGCAGATTGCCGGCATCTTCTCGCGCCTGAAGCAGTACCATTCGGTATTCCGTTCCTGCAACGTGGGACAGAAAACGGAGACGTGGTGCGGTCATTGTGCGAAGTGTCTGTTTGTGTGCGTGATGTTGAGCGCCTATCTTGATCATGAAGATCTGGTTTCAATTTTCCATGCCGACATGCTCAATGATCCGGACATGATGGATCTGTTTGAGCAGCTCACCGGCATGCAGGATAACAAGCCGTTTGAATGCGTCGGTACGCGGGATGAGGTCAATACCGCCATCTGCATGTCCATTGCAGGATATGAAAAGAAAAACAGACCGCTGCCTCTTCTGTACCGGGAATATCAGAAGACGCCTTACTATGAGGCATACCGTTACCGGCGGGTCAGCTGGGACAACTGGAATGATGAAAACAGTCTGCCTGACGCGTTCAAGGTCCTTCTTAAGGAAAGACTGAAGGAGATGAAACAATGAGTGCCGAGAGCTGGAAAAATGAGTTTGAGGGACATCGGATTCTGATCTGGGGCTATGGCCGGGAAGGAAAGGCTTCCGTTGAATTCATTCACAGGATCTGCCCTGATCTGAAACCGGTTATTTGTGATGAAAGTGAGAAGGCGCTGGCGAGTGCCCGGAGCAATCATCCCTATGCCGAAGTGAAGCCGCAGCAGGAAGTTGATTTCTCTGCCTTTGACCTGATTCTTAAGGCACCCGGCATTGTTGTGGGCGGGGACGTTGACCGCACGCATCTTACCGGAGAAACGCAGCTGTTTCTCAAGCACTATGCGGATCATACGATCGGCGTCACCGGAACAAAGGGCAAGTCAACAACGACGAGTCTTGTCTATGCAATGATGAAGGAAGAAAAGCCGGTGCACCTGGTGGGCAATATCGGTACCCCCTGTTTTGAGGCGATTGACGGCATGGAGAAGGGGGACTATGCGGCCTTCGAGATCAGCTGCCATCAGCTGGAGTTCTGCCCGTATTCGCCGCATGTCGCGGTGTTTCTGAATCTCTATCCCGAACACCTGGACCATTATGGAACCTTTGAAGCCTATGGCCGTGCCAAGGCGAATATTTACCGTCATCAGAAGGCGGGAGATATTCTGATCGCGGATCCATCCATTCCAGAAATTGAAGAAGAGAGGCCGGATCTGATCCGCATTGGCAGTGATGTGCGTGCGGAAGGAAAGACACTGATCATTCCGGGCAAGACGCTCGATGCCAGCGGCTGTGCATTGCTGGGAGAACACAATTACCAGAATGCGGCAGCGGCCTTTGCGGCAGTCCAGACACTCGGCATCTCGGATCAGAGTGTGCTTCATGCATTGAACACATTCCATCCGCTGGCACACCGGCTGGAGGATCTGGGCGAAAAGGACGGGATCCGCTATATCAACGATTCGATCTCAACGATCGGGCAGGCGACGATCAAGGCACTCGAGACTCTGCCTGAAGTAAATACCGTGCTGATCGGCGGAATGGATCGCGGTATTCCGTATGGCGAACTTGAGGACTGCCTGATGGCGCATCCTTCACTGCATGTCATCCTGATGTATGCAAGCGGAAAGCGCATCTATCAGGAGCTGCAGCAGAAGAATGCAAACATGGAGCGTGTAATCCTTGTGGATGATCTTGCGGAAGCTGTCGCTGCCGCCAGAAAAGTGACAGCAAAAGGCATGATCTGTCTTCTTTCACCGGCGGCTGCCTCCTATGACCACTTCAAGAATTTTGAGGAGCGCGGCGATGCGTTTAGAAAGCTGACGGTCGGCGGATGAAGTGGAACATCATTTCAAGTGACGTGGATGCGGTATGCCGTCACTATCGTGTCGGAAGACTTTCCGGGGCTTTGCTTGGTGCCTGTGGTGCCAGCGATGAGCAGATACAGCAGCTGCTGAGCGATGATATCAGCCTGTCCACGAGTCAGGCGGACTGCATTGCGGCCGCATGCCGGCGGATCAGAGAAGCTGGCGCAAACCATGAGAAGGTCATGATTGCGGGCGACTATGATTGCGATGGTGTATGTGCGACGGCAATCATGAAGGATACGCTGGACCGGCTTGGAATTGTCAATGGCTACTACATTCCGGACCGCTTCAAGGAAGGCTACGGTCTTGCGCCAAAGACGGTCGAGCTTGCAGTGCAGAAGGGCTATTCCTTATTGGTCACCGTTGATAACGGCGTGAAGGCGCATGCGGCTTTGATCCGCGCAAAGGAGCTTGGTCTGGAAACGATCGTGACGGATCATCATCAGATCGAAGAAGAGGTGGAAACCGGTCTTCTTGTTCATCCGACTCTGATGGAAGAGGACTACAGGTATCTTTCCGGTGCCGGCGTGGCGCTGGAAATCAGCCGCAATCTTCTTGGTACGGTGGAGCTGCATACGGCGCTGGCGTCTTTGGCAGCGGTGGGTGATGTGATGCCCCTGTGGAGACAGACGCGCCATATCGTCAAGGCGGGTTTTGCGGCCGTCAACAGCGGTTTTGCGCCGTCAATTCTCCCGCTGCTGCAGGGAAGGGAAATGGATTATGAGTCCGCGGGCTTTCAGGCGGTTCCGCGTCTCAACAGCGTGGGGCGGATGAATGATCTTTCCAATGTGAATACACTGGTTCCCTATCTTCTGTGCAAGGATCCGGGGAAAATCAGCCGCTATGCGTCACAGCTTGAGGCGATCAACAGCCGCCGCAAGCAGCTGAGTGAGATGATGAACAGCAAGGCTGAAACAATGCTGGATGATTCTCCGTTCTATGTTCTCTATGATGAAAGCTTTGCGGAAGGAATCTGCGGCCTTGTGGCGGGAAGGATTGCCAATGGGCATCATCGTCCGACACTGGTGCTGGCAGGACATGAGGATCTGATCAAGGGGAGCGGACGTTCGGTTCCGGGCTTCAACCTCTTTGATTTCTTCGCGTCCGGTTTTGATGAACTGACGGCCTTCGGCGGGCACGAACAGGCCGTGGGGCTTGCCTTTGCCAGGGCGGATCTGGCGGCTTTTCGTGCCAAGGTGGAAGCCAAAATGGCAGAAAGCGGATATGAGTATCAGGAAGCTGAAGAAACTGCAGCAGCTGTCGATGCGGATGATCTGACGCTGGATGAGGTGCGTGATCTGAAGCGGCTGGACCCCTGGCCGAAGGAGTTCGGGCGCGGGATGGTTGCGATTGAGCATCCGCGGATTCTGCGGATTGTTGAAGGACCGAAGGTAACGAAGGTGATGATCGGCAGTGATGCCGGACCGATTGAAGGTGTCTTCTTCGGCTATCAGAAACTGAAGGTTCCCGAAAACATCCGTGCCGTTATCGGCCGCCCGGGCATACATACCTGGCGCGGTGCGTCAAGTGTTCAGCTTCAGATTGCGGATTTTGTCGAGTAAAACAGCAGCGGTGTCTTGTGAGAAAGAGCACTTGTTGTATAATGAGCACGTTGTTTTTCTGATGTTGAAAAACGAGGGAGATAGAAATTATGGCCATTGATCTCAAGGATTACATCGCTTCAATTCCGGATTATCCGACGAAGGGCATTCTGTTCCGTGACGTGACTCCGCTGGTTGATGACGGGGAAGCGTTCAAGGAAGCAGTCAGGCAGCTTGCAGAGTATGCGAAGAGTGTTGGCGCTGATCTGATTGCCGGACCGGAATCCCGTGGATTCATCTTCGGATGCCCGACGGCTTATGAACTGGGCATCGGCTTTGTTCCGGTACGCAAGCCGGGCAAGCTGCCGCGTGAAACGATTTCGGCAAGCTATTCGCTGGAATATGGAACCAATGAACTGTTCATGCATAAGGATGCCGTCAAGCCGGGACAGCGGGTTGTAATCATTGATGACCTGCTGGCAACGGGCGGTACAGCAAAGGCGACGGCTGAGATGGTCAAGAAGCTTGGCGGCGTTGTTGCCGGATGTGCATTCGTCATTGAGCTGGATGGTCTGCCCGGCCGCGTTACGCTGGAGCAGGAAGGCTATGATGTCAAGGCGCTGATGCACCTGAGCGATCACTGAGCAATTCCTTATTGAGAGACTTCTTCGGAGGTCTCTTTTTTTGCGGTTCTGCAGGAAAAACAGGCGCAGATTTTGTTTCTTGGCCGTTATGCGATTACAATAAGTAGCAATAAAAGGGGATTGCATGGCGAAAGAGGCTAAAAATGTAACGGATGAAATGGTGATGGATCAGGTTAAGACCTACATCAGCAATCCGGATTCGCTTGCACTGATTGAAAAGGCATGCCGTTATGCGCATGAGCATCATGAGGGGCAGATGCGCAAGTCCGGGGAGCCCTATGTCGTTCATCTGACCAATGTCGCCTATATTCTGGCAGGTCTTCATTGCGGCCCGAGTACGATTGCGGCCGGCTATCTGCACGACACCATTGAAGATACCGGCATCAGTAAGGAGGAGCTTGCCGCTCAGTTCAGTCCGGAAATTGCGGATCTTGTCGAAGCCGTGACCAAGGTCAGCGCTCTGCAGTATCGGGGCAAGAACGATCCGGAGTACCAGGCGGCCAACCACCGGAAGATCTTCATCGCCATGGCAAGAGATATCCGCGTCATTCTGATCAAGATTGCGGACCGTCTCCATAACATGCGCACGCTGCAGTATCAGCCTCCCGAGGCGCAGAAGCGCATCTCTGCGGAAACGCTGGATGTCTATGCGCCGATTGCGCACCGGCTTGGTTTAAGTGCGATCAAGAACGAGCTGGAGGATCTTGCGTTCTATTATCTGAACCCGACCGAATACTATACAATCGCGCATCTGGTTGAAATGAAAAAGACGGAGCGCGATGCGAGCGTTCAGAAGATGATTCAGGAAATCTCCGAGATGTTAACGGAACATAATATTCAGTTCCGCATCTTCGGCCGCTCGAAACACCTCTATTCGATCTATCACAAGATGACCGTTCGCCATAAGCGCTTCGACGAGATTCTGGACCTGCTTGCGATCCGCATCATCACCAAGACGGAGCTCAACTGCTATGAGATCCTTGGCTATATTCATGCAAAGTACAAGCCGATTCCGGGCCGTCTGAAGGATTATATTGCCGTTCCGAAGCAGAACATGTACCAGTCGCTGCATACAACGATCATCGGCGATGAGGGCAAGATCTTTGAAGTACAGATCCGTACGGAAGAGATGGATGAGATCGCTGAACGCGGTGTTGCGGCGCACTGGCGCTACAAGGAAGGCTCGAAGTACGATGCCCGCAAGGAACAGAAGGAAATTGAGGACAAGCTTTCCTGGTTCCGTGATTTTGCTGAACTGACGGGTGACAATGTCAATGAATCCGCGTCCGAATACATGGAGACGCTGCAGAAGGATGTCTTTGAAACCAATGTCTATGTCATGACTCCCAAGGGAAGGGTCATCGATCTTCCTAACGGCGCGACGCCGATTGATTTTGCCTACCGCATTCATACCGATGTCGGCAATACAGCGGTCGGCGCCATTGTCAACGATGCACTGGTGCCGCTGAATACCGAGCTGCATACGGGCGACGTTGTTCAGATTAGAACAGCCAAGGGTACCGGGCCGAGTGAAGACTGGCTTAAGATCGTCAAGACCAACCAGGCCAAGAACAAGATCCGGGCCTGGTTTGCAAAGAAGGAAAACGAGAAGCGGGAACAGATGGTCGCCGACGGCGAGAAGATTCTCACCGATGAGCTGAAGAAGCGCGGCTTCGATCCGAAGGATTACATGCAGAAAAAGAAGATCGAAGACAGTCTGACCCAGCTGCAGGTGAAGACCTACAACGATCTGATGTATGACATTGCGACCAAGATCATCGCCCCGGTTACCGTCGTTGAAAAACTGACCAATCAGAAGCGGCCGCTGAATGATGATGCGGCCCTGAGCCGTCTGATGAATGTGCCGGCGGCACCGAAGCAGCACATCATGACCCGTACCGGCATCGTTGTTCCGGGCATCGAGTCGATGAAGATCACGCTTGCCCAGTGCTGTCTGCCGGTATATGGTGATCCGATCGTCGGCTTTGTGACCAAGGGGGAAGGCGTTCGTGTTCATCGGGCAGACTGCCCCAACGTCAAGGGACAGGATGCACGTCTGATCAACGTTGAATGGGAAGAGGAAGATGCCAACCGTCTCTATGATTCGACGCTTCGCATTCTTGCCCATGATCGCAGCTTCCTTCTGACGGATATTGTGACCTCCGTTTCCCAGTCGCGTGCCCCAATGGTCAATGTTCGGGCGAACGTGAACCAGGAGAAGCTGCTTTCCACGGTCCGGCTGACAATTCAGGTTCACGATCTTGCGCAGCTGACCCAGGCGATCGCCAATATCCGCAAGGTGGAGGGTGTCATCAGCGTGGAACGGGAGGCGCATTGATCGTTGCCAAGCCTCAAAAATCGGATATAATCAGGATGTTCTTAGAAGAAGAGGAGCTTCTGCGAAGCCTTCCAGAGAGTATGCGTCCGGTGCAAGCATACAGGATCACAGTTGATAGACACTTTGGAGAACGGCCTTAACCGGTCCGCCGACGACGTTACCGTCATCCAAGCGGTAAATGCAGAAACTGCATTTGCAAACAAAGGTGGTACCACGCGCAGGCGTCCTTGTATGGATGCCTGCTTTTTATTTAGAGAGGAGATTCAGCATGAACTATCAGACCCCGCGGGGCACGTACGACATTCTTCCCGACGAGATCGGGCCCTGGCACACAGCTGAGCAGAAGATCCGTGAAATCTGCCGGCTCTATCGCTACCGGGAGATCCGGACACCGTACTTTGAGGCAACCAATGTCTTTGCCCGTCAGAATGATTCCAGCGACATGGTCAACAAGGAAATGTATTCCTTCGGCGATGAGAAGGAATATACACTGCGCCCGGAAGGAACGGCCGGTGTCATCCGTGCCTTTGATCAGCACAAGCTGTACGGGACGATGGAACTGCCGGCACGGTTCTACTACATGGGACCGATGTTCCGCCACGAGCGTCCGCAGAAGGGCCGCCAGCGGCAGTTTACGCAGTTCGGCGTTGAAAACATCGGCGCCAAGAGTCCGGCTCTGGATGCGGAGACGATTGCCCTTGGCATTGATATTGTCAAGTCTCTCGGTATCCGGTCGGTCAAGGTGTGCATCAATACACTGGGCGATGACGCCTCCAGATCCGCCTATCGTCAGGCACTGAAGGAATACTTTGCGCCGCATATCGATGAGCTGTGCGGAGACTGCCACCGGCGTCTGGAACAGAATCCGCTGCGGATTCTTGACTGTAAGGAAGATGCGGGCAAGCAGGTTCTTCTCGATGCGCCGCGTCTTGGCGACTATCTAAATGAGGAGTCGAAGGATTACTTTGCCCAGGTACTGGCAGCGCTGGATGCGCTCAACATTCCGTATGAGATCGATGATCGTCTGGTGCGCGGGCTTGACTATTACACGCACACGGTGTTCGAGGTCAAGAGTACCCGGGAGGATGCCGGCGCTCAGTCAACGATCTTTGCGGGCGGCCGCTACGACCATCTGGTGGAGTACTTCGGCGGACCGCAGTTAAGCGGCATGGGCTTTGCGATCGGCATGGAGCGTCTGCTCATGCTCGCTAAGGATGAGGGTTATCCGTTCCCTGGCGATCCGGCTGCAGATGTGTACGTTATGTCCCTTGGCAATGTGCAGAAGGAAGCGCTGCATTGTGCAGAGCTGCTGCGCTCTCGGGGTCTGATCGTAGAAGCAAATCTTCTGCCGCGTTCGATGAAGGCGCAGTTCAAGAGCGCCGATCGCTCTGGTGCCGGGGCAATCGTCATCATCGGTGAGGATGAGGCCAAAGCAGGCAATGCGGTGATCAAGAAGGCAGGCACAAAGGATCAGCAGACCGTCAGGATCGAGGATCTTGCGGATGCTGTGAAGAAGATGAAGGAGGAAGCTTTATGAGCATGGAAAGAACAGCGCACAATGGGGATCTGCGCGAAAGCGATGCCGGAAAGAAGGTAGTCATTGTCGGCTGGGTTGCCCGCCGGCGCAATCTCGGTTCTCTGGTATTCATGGATCTGCGCGATCGTTCGGGCATCGTGCAGGTTGTCTTTGACGAGACACTGGCGGATGCCGTCAAGGATGTGCGCAACGAATATATTCTGCATGTCTGGGGCACGGTGCAGAAGCGTCAGGATGCCAACCCGAAGATGGCAACCGGTGCCATCGAAGTTCATGCGGAGAAGGTTGAAATCATCAACCGTGCAGAGACAACACCGTTTGTCATCAGCGATGATACGGATGCCAATGAGGATATCCGTCTGAAGTACCGGTATCTCGATCTGCGCCGTCCTATTCTGCAGAAGAATCTGATGTTGCGGCATCAGATCTGCATGAGCGTACGTCATACGCTGGATGAAGAGGGCTTTGTCGAGGTGGAGACACCGATTCTTGCCCGTTCGACACCGGAGGGTGCGCGTGACTATCTGGTTCCTTCGCGGATTTACAACGGTCGTTTCTGGGCTCTTCCTCAGTCGCCGCAGATCTACAAGCAGCTGCTGATGATTGCCGGCATGGAACGGTATTTTCAGATTGCGCGGTGCTTCCGTGATGAGGATCTGCGTGCAGACCGTCAGCCGGAGTTTACGCAGATCGACATTGAGATGAGCTTCGTCGATGAGGATGATGTGTTCGGTGTGGTTGAGCATCTGATGCACAACATCTTCCATGATGTGAAGGGTGTTGAGCTGGAGGATCATTTCATCCGGATCCCGTGGCGTGAGTGCATGAAGCGCTTCGGTTCCGATAAGCCGGATCTTCGCTTCGGCAATGAGATCCAGGATCTGACGGATCTGTTCAGGGATTCTTCGTTCACGGTGTTCAAAAACACGGCGAATGATCCCCGCGGCATGATCGGCGCATTGAAGTTTGAGCATGCCGCGGATAAGTACAGCCGCAAGGGACTGGATGAGCTGCAGGAATTCGTGAAGCATGGCTTTGAGGCCCATGCGCTTGCCTATCTGAAGGTCGGTTCGGATGGTACGCTGTCCGGCTCGATCGCCAAGCCGCTGGGCGATGAAGAGAAGGCTGCGGTTTCCAGACGTCTTGACCTGCACGCAGATGATCTGGTGCTTGTCATTGCGGACAAAGAGCGGGTAACAGAGACGGCGCTTGGTGCGTTGCGTGTGCGTCTGGGCCATGAGCTGAATCTGATCCCGAAGGATGCGGGCTACAAGTTCCTGTGGGTGACGGAATTCCCGATGTTTGAGTGGAGTGAAGAGGATCAGCGCTGGGTTGCGGCGCATCATCCGTTCACGGCACCGAAGGCGGAGGATGTGGACAAGCTGTTCTCGGATCCGGAACATGTTTCGTCGCGGGCATATGATCTGGTGCTGAACGGCTATGAGCTGCTGTCGGGTTCGATCCGTATTCACGATCAGGATCTGCAGGAGAAGGTGTTTGAGGCCATTGGTCTGACGATGGAGCAGGCGAAGGAGAAGTTCGGCTTCTTCCTGGAGGCCTTCAAGTACGGTGCTCCGCCTCATGGAGGCGTCGGCATCGGTCTGGAGCGTCTGACCATGGTACTGGCCGGTACGGACAATATCCGTGATGTGGTTGCCTTCCCGACGACGAATTCGTCGCTGTCGCTGATGGATGAGGCTCCCAATACGGTTGATCCCAAGCAGCTGCAGATTCTCGGCATCGAGATTTCCAAGAAGGACAAGCAGTAATAGAGCAGAAATCATTCCCTGGAA
>Ga0256406_1003187_pt1 | contig 20949 bp, 18 predicted proteins | sample RumenRJG_03DNA_FD_185986 | JGI IMG/M metagenome (GOLD analysis project Ga0256406, IMG submission 185986) | Bovine rumen microbial communities from Lethbridge, Alberta, Canada - RJG_03 | ecosystem: Host-associated > Mammals > Digestive system > Stomach > Rumen | place: Canada: Alberta | collected... | reverse complement strand
CCTCCTGAACCGAGTCTGTTTGATTAGAGGGGGCTTACTTTTTGAAAGAATAAGCCCGAAGTCTAAATTTACAGGGCTTCGGGTTGGATGTTTTTGCCATTTTGAGTTTTAGCGGACAGCAATAAATTTCTATGTGCCTTGCGATTACTTTATCTTACTTTGCAATTCATTGGCGCTGAGAATGGTGACTTTACTCTCATCACATTGAATTGGGTCGAGGTTGAATACACGCTCAAAGAAACTGTAGTTGGCTTTCCGCTTATTAGGTCCGTAGTCGTGACGTTCACCCGGCAGATGAATGTTCTCTACTTTGTCGGTTGCATTATAGAAGCCATAGATGCGCTGAAGGTATGGATATTCCAGTGTCGGAACTGACGATGTCCAGTCGCCATCGTCACTTACTATCTGCAATGGACGCGGTGCAAAGAACGCGATGAGCTCAGGATTGCAAGTGCCATGGCCCGAAAGGTGAATCGGTTTGCCACTTTCGCATGGGCAACCGCCGTCGAAATGGCTTGCAAGGTTTACTGTTGGAGCCGCCGCTGTTATGCGGTCGTCGAGAACGGTGAGAAGAATGGTGTGTGAACCGCCGCCCGAACCGCCATTGACACCAATGCGCTTGTGGTCAATATCTTTGCGGTTGTTCCACATATAATCGAGAAGCACCTCGGCATTCAGTGCCTGTATGACGTGTGCACGGTCTGTTCGGTGACTGTTTGGACCGTATTCCTGCTCGCTCTGTCCCCATCCGTAGAGGTCGAAGTCTACACAGACAGCTCCCATACGTGCCAATGTACCAAGGCGTTGCTGCTCGTCAGGACGATAGCGTCCACCCTTAAAGTGACCATCCGGACAGATTATAAGCGCGAACTTGCCTGTTCCGTTCTTTTGCTTCCATTTTTTCAGCGTTGCCTTATCTGGATGCGGAGTGTATATTGTACCAAAAAGATGCTCACCAGGAAGTGTCTCAATACAGATGTTTTGTGTAGTGTATCCATCGTGAACAACGACTTTGCCTAACACGGGCTTACTATGTGTCAGAGAGTCCATGTACTTGTCAATATCCAGCCTTTGCCGAACTTCACGGCGTACGCTGTCACGGCGTGCTTCAAACTGTACCTTATTGGAATAAAGCGTGTTGAGATAAGCGAGCATTTGCCTGCCTTCTTCGACGTGGCGACGGGGATATTCGTAAAGTTTTATTTTATATTTGTGATCGTTTTGCTTAAACCAATTGAAATCGAAATACTTGCAGATGTTAGTCAAAGTTTCCTCAAGAGAGTAGGGGCGGACACGGAAATCAGCGTAAGGAAGCTTCAGTCCGGCTGTATCAACTCCTTCTGTATAGGTGAATTTCACATTCCAGCGATGTGAAACGTCATTCATTATGTCATGAAAACTGCGTGTGTACTGCCCGTGGTACGTGTTTTGCGATGATGCTGCGAAAGGTATCAGCAGACAAAACAGACAAAATAATAAGCTCTTTTTCATTTGTTATCAACTTGTTTGTTTTACTTTAAATGGTTAAACAGCTCATTTATTGTTTAAATCCGCCTCTGTTTATACATATTTAACTATAAGAATGACAATCAGTAACTGAAATACAAAAAGTCCTGCAACGTAAACCGATTCGGTTTGCATTGCAGGGCTATTGGGTTATAGGTGAAATTATCTAATGAAAATTATATCGAATTAATGAATTTCACGACAGCATCTCGGTCGGCTTTTGGTAGGTTATAGAACTGCATAGCGCAGCTGTAAGCCTGAGAATTCTTACTATAGCAGTGCCACATGATTGCCTCAATGACATTGCGGGCACGAGGTACTGCAAGCCCACGGTGCCACGCCTTTTTCTTCATATATAAGTTGTTTTAAGTAGATTGCAGTTATTCTTTGTTATTAATCTTCATTAGAGTATTTGTCAACCGTTTCCTATTCTGAGCTGTTAGCGACAGAATAGAAATATAGTTCCAATAATTATTTAAGGACTTTGCATACATAGTCGACGCCTTTCTGATGCAAAGTTTTAAATAATCAAGGAATTTTGCAAATTATAAAGGATAAAAAGAACCTACCAACGATTCTGCATCCGCTCTTTACTTTTCCATGCATCTCTTAAGGCTTGTCCCTTATACTTGGTACAACTTATGATATATAAATATAATATGTAAAAGCCTGTATTTCGAGGCTCTTATTCGTATCAACATTGATTGTCCGTAAATGAAGGAATTAGTTAATAAACGTTAAGCCATAAATATTTCTCGTTTGTCCTCTTTCGTAATCGAACTAATTGTATTACCTTTGCACTCGCATTTAGGGAAATGCACCTGACATTCAGGTTATGCGGCAATAGCTCAGTTGGTAGAGCGCGACCTTGCCAAGGTCGAGGTCGCGGGTCCGAGTCCCGTTTGCCGCTCTTTGAAGTCTTGAAATTATCTTTAGTTTGAAGATATGCCCAGGTGGCGGAATTGGTAGACGCGCACGTTTCAGGTGCGTGTGTTTCACGACGTGCAGGTTCGAGTCCTGTTCTGGGCACTTTTAGATTCAAGACTCTTGATTTTATGTTGGAGAGGTGGCGGAATTGGTAGACGCGCTACTTTGAGGGGGTAGTGATAATTGTATCGTGGGAGTTCGAGTCTCCTCCTCTTCACATTTTTAGTTTAATGAAAGATAATTTTTCAATTATTTTGCGGCAATAGCTCAGTTGGTAGAGCGCGACCTTGCCAAGGTCGAGGTCGCGGGTCCGAGTCCCGTTTGCCGCTCTTTGTCCTAAGTAAATTCTAAACAAATTCATGAACTTATATATTAGATTCTTTGATAATGAAGCTTTAGTGCATAACGCAGACGAAGCATTAGACTTTTTAGCATCTATACCAGAAATTCCATTAGACCAGAATTTAGAAAATGACATTCGGAGCTATGTAGATAGCGATGTTACTTTTCCCAAACGTTGCAAAGTCCGTCCACATGTCTATTTTATAATGATTAAGACTGAGGCAGCAACGATGCAGGATTTTAAGGACAAAAAGGCTTTACGCAGCAATTCAGAGGATGGTCGCAGGGATGCGAATCCCGTTATTGCGCAGCTCAATGAGCAGCGTGACGGATGGTATGAGGGTAGTCTCGACTTCAAGCGGGTTGTCCTCGTGCCTGCAACCGGTAAGCATGAATACCGTGATACACATTTCGTAGCTAGATGCAAGGCTGTCTCCGGTCTAGACTGCTATAACCGTATAGTTGATTATCTTCAAACTCGCGTTGACAGGCGCAGCCAGTTCCCTTCACCAAAAGGAAAGAATTTTAAATTCTCTTATCTTGGTATGTGGAAGTAGTTTCCCATATTGTAAGATATTATTAAGTTCGTATTATGAATAGAGCCATGCTCATAGGAAATGTCGGAAAGGATCCAGATGTGCGGTATTACGACAAAGACCAGTGCGTAGCAACGTTAAGACTGGCTACGACTGAGCGTGGGTATAACTTGCCTAATGGTACTAAAGTTCCCGAAAGAACCGACTGGCATAATGTGGTTTTCTATAAAGCCTTGGCAAAGGTAGTCGAGAAGTATGTCCACAAGGGTGACAAATTGTATGTTGATGGACGCTTACGCTACCGCTTTTATGATGATAAGAAAGGTCAAAGGCGATATGTAGCAGAGATATATGCTGAAAACATGGAGCTCCTGACTCCACGTCGTGTACAAGAAAAGAAGACTGGTGCAAGTGTCACCACTGACGAGTCTTCTGATAATCAGGATAAATTACCATTCTGAAATGATTCCCTTAGCTGATATTTCATCATTAGTAACATTCAGTTCGATAACGACTGGTGCAATAATTGCATTTGTCCTATCTGCCGTGTTATTGCTTCTGTCTGGATTTGCAAGTGGTTCTGAGATTGCTTTCTTCAGTCTTTCTCCGAATGACATAAATGAACTTGATCAACAGAAAACGGATACAGACAAGAAAATCCAAATGCTTCGTGAGGATTCCGAGCGTACTCTTGCAACCATTTTAATAACCAACAACCTTGTTAACGTTACGATAATAATGCTGTTGAATTATGCTTTCGGGCAGGTTATAAAGTTCAATGTTGCATGGCTGGAGTTTCTTTGTATCACTGTTATCCTCACTTTCTTGTTGCTGTTGTTTGGTGAGATTATGCCAAAAGTGTATAGTCGACAGAAGCCTTTAGCTTTCTGCCGCCGTGCTGTGAGAGGCGTCCTATTCCTTAGAAAACTCTTTTGGCCTGTAGAGAATATTCTTCTTAAAAGCGGAAACTTCGCTGAGAAAGTCGTTCAGAAGGAGTCACGCCAATTATCAGTTGATGATTTGGAGCAGGCACTTGAGCTGACGGACAGCAACGATATAAAAGACGAGCAGAGTATGCTGAAAGGCATAATCCGATTTGGCGACGAAACAGCCAAAGAGGTTATGACTTCCAGACAGGATATTATAGACTTGGACATTCACAGTACGTATAAGGAGGTCCTGAAATGTATAGTTGACAACAACTATTCGCGTATCCCTGTCTATCAGGACAATGAGGATAATATTCGTGGAATACTGTATATAAAAGACTTACTGCCACATCTTTCAAAGCCGGACAATTTCCGTTGGCAGAGTCTTATACGTCCGCCATATTTTGTTCCGGAAACGAAGAAAATCGATGACTTGCTCCGTGAATTCCAGGAGAATAAAGTCCATATTGCTATAGTCGTCGATGAGTTTGGAGGTACAAGTGGTCTTGTAACACTTGAGGATATACTTGAGGAAATCGTTGGTGAGATTAACGATGAGTATGACGAAGAGGAGAAAACTTATTCGAAGCTCTCTTATAACACTTATATATTCGAAGGCAAAACGCTCCTTAGTGATTTCACTAAGATTCTGAATATCGACGATGATGAATTTGACGAAGTAGAAGGCGACGCAGATACGCTTGCAGGTCTTCTCCTTGAGATAAAGGGCGACTTCCTCAGTCTTCATGAAAAGGTCGACTATAAGAACTACGAATTTGAAGTTGTAGGTATTGAAGAACGTCGTATTAGTCGCATAAAGGTAACCATACTTCCGAAGGATAAGGCAACGCCAAAGATTGAAAAATAGATGGAATGCATCAACGTCTATGATGATATACTAATTGCAATCGACGCAATACCAGTCGTACCAGAATTAACTGCAAGGGAGCGTGAGCGCAAAGCTGAAAGACAAATGCTCAGCGCCCTTGTTGGTAAAGAGAAGCTGACCCATGACAAAAATGGCAAGCCTCTGCTTGATACTTACAATATAAGTATTTCACATACAGTCTTTAAGTCCGGTGGATTTATTGCTATTATGCTGTCGAAGCGATATAATGTTGGTATCGATATAGAGTATAAGAGTGATAGGGTGATGAAGATTGCCAGCCGTTTTCTTCGACAGGATGAAGCCCCCAAAAGTGTTAACGACCATCTTGTCTATTGGTGTGCCAAGGAAGCCGTCTACAAACTCTTTTCGTCTGAGGACCTTACCTATCAAGAGATGAAGGTTAATGAGGAGATGACCAAAGTCACCGATTTAAAAAGTAAAAGGGATGTAAACATTTTCGATATTATAAATGATGATTATGCCCTCGTTTATACATACTGTTGAATTTGCTTAAATGTTAAAACCTACACTCTTCTTTGTGAGTTATAAAATATGAGTTATATTTGCATCAGCAAAAAGCGAATGTAAATATAATAACAGACAACAAAGTAAAAGGAACTATGAAAAAGATTATACTTACGGCTGCCGTTATGCTTGCATCTATATGTGCCGAAGCTCAGCATGATGTTGGTTCTTTCTCTGTCCAACCAAAGGTTGGTATCAATATCGCAGACCTTCGTGACGGCGGCGATGTTAAGGCGCGTGTTGATTTTGTAGGTGGAGTAGAAGGAGAGTACCAGGCTACCGACATCTTCTCTTTTAGTGCAGGTTTGCTATACTCACGTCAGGGCGCTAAGTTTGATGGCGCTGTGGATGGACATTATACTTGGTCGCCAAGCTATATCAATATTCCAATACTTGCAAATGTATATGTCGTTAAGGGACTTGCAGTGAAGTTTGGCGTTCAACCGGGCTTTATGGTAGATAAAGATGATGCCAGGGATGTGAAAACATTTGATTTCTCTATTCCTGTTGGTGTATCTTATGAGTACAAGAATGTTGTTCTTGACGCCCGATACAACTGGGGATTGACTAATGTTGACGATATTGACAAGCCAAAGAATAGTATCTTCCAGATTACCCTTGGATATAGGTTCGACCTTTAAAAACTTAAAATGAAGCTCAATCATTTGAGCTAATTGGATTTTCCCCTATAGATTGTTGATACTTAAACCATAATCTACAGGGGATTTTTCGATAATAACAGTTTCTCTTCAGACGACCTTATTAACCTCTTGTTACTATGAATGATTCTATGTTTTGATACTTACGCTTCTTCATTCGTTTGTAAATATTCCTCAACCATAAATGATGTGTGGCTATAAAAATTATTCCGGTTGATGCCATAACGACCTCCGCTATACTTGCGCCTAATGTCCTTAACAGTCCTAGAATTATGCCCCAAGACAACATCAGTTCTACTATAAGAAAGATTGATTGCATAGAACGACCTTTGTAAGTGTTTTTCCCTGTTAGCTTTTTATTGCCTGAAATAGTCTGATTATTATATACAGCTAGTTGAAAATAGAAGCAATAAACAGGTCCAACTGTAAATAGCGAATTTGCAACTAATGTTGATAAGCCGACACTTTGATTTAGAATCCACGGCGAGAACAGCAGGATGGGGAGCAGTTCCATTGCAGAATAGAAATAATATTTCCCTTTTAGCATTTTGAGGGTAACATTACTATGAGTGGAAATGAATTCTATATAGTTTCCTTCGTTGCCCATTATTCTTACAAGCATTGTCTCCGCGAATATGCCGAAGCCATAAATAAGCCAAAACTGACGCCCTGCACTATCACCATAATTCGGCAGCAAGCCTACTATCGCAGACGAAATTAATAGCATTATAATAGCTAATGTAAAACTGTTGCGCAGTCGTTTGTTGCGTAAAACCAACAGAAGTTCCGGTTGTATATAGCTGTTTATATGTAGCTTATAAGATTTACCTGACTTAACGATGGAGTCAGCCTTATTTGTTTGGATTTCCCGAAAAGCGAATTTACCTATAATCCTTCTGCAAATGACATACAATACTAGCAGACTTCCTGCTAAAATCAATACTAGCAGAGGCGAAGCCATGAACAGATATTCGCCTATGAATGCGTAGAAGATACAAAATGCGTTGAAGTCAAAGGACCCCGTAAGTATTAGCGGCAAGCCTATTACAGCATAAACAATTATCGGAAGTAGGATGTTTTGTGCCTTAAATTGTATCAATGAGCGTGCAATCAGATGCCATAGGTTGTTGGCTACTAACAATAGAAACATTATTAATATATAATACATGAAGAACGGAAACCCATATTCTGGTAAAATCGTAATCCAGCCATAAACAAAGAAGAAGGGTAGGGGAACGAAATTGTAGCTGGAGGATATAGAATTCAGCACATAAAAGTTTGATATCGATCGTCTTTGTATAGGTAAAAGCAAGTAGGGCTTCATGTTTAATGGACTGTAATTCTGCAAAGCGAACCTTAATATAAAGTCAGCTAGCAGTAATATTGGCATTATGCCCGATATAAATTGAAGCCCATTGACACTTCCGGCATTAATAACAAGGATACTTAATAAATATCCAAGCAAACCCAAATATATAGTAATAACAACCTTGAACAATGCAACTATATGATGAGAGGCAGAGTCTTGATACCATGCCGGATTTCGCTCTTGAGACAATTTGCATTGGCGAAACAGTTCGTATATAGTTGAATGCCCTGTGATTTTGATATCTTTATTATTTTTACGTTTATGTTACATATTATCAAACCCTATTACCTCAAATCCACGATTTCTGCTCTTGGTGCCTTACTCTTGGTAAACAGGAATACATTATCTGAAAGCCTGGCAGAATGGAATTTGCTTATCCTAATGGTAGTCCAACTCTTCCCCTGTCTCATTTTTACCGATGTCGGAATATAATTCTTGTTTATTGTAATATAAATTTCCGGTATTGAGCGTGCAGGATTTATGCTAGTAAGGTGTACTTCATAATTATTTCCCTTGTTTTTGTAGCTCATCCGATACCCTCTTTTATAAAGATAAACGAACTTATAAGGGTTAACCGACATTTGTTGAGCGTCGTTCGGAGTGGAGATTGTAACTTCATTAGTCGATATGGTATATGCCCATTGGGTCTTACCGTTGTTCCATACCTTTACCTGAGGAGTAGAAGCATAGAACTTATTGCCTTTAATGCTAACAGTTCCAGATGCTGACATACCCCGGCCATCTGATATTGAGAAATTTGCCGATGCTCCATTCTTGCTGCTCAGTATCTTATTGGCAGTCCTATCAAGTATCTGCCGTGCCTGAGTAGAATTCTGTGCGTCTGCATTATATACACCAATAAGCATAAGAACAATGCATGCTACACTTCTTATAATATTGTTTCGCATTTCCTTAATAAATTTTTTCTTTTATATCCAAGGCTCTTCAATGCGCTAAAACAGTTATATCTTATTTATGCAATGAAGATAGCAGTGATTCAAGCGAGTTGATATCAGTAATCAGAACTTGACGAGGCTTACTTCCATCTGCCGCACCTACTATACCGGCTTTTTCGAGTTGGTCCATCAATCTTCCGGCTCTATTATAACCGATAGAGAACATTCGCTGTATCTTACTTGTTGAACCCGTCTGCGTTTGTACTACCATACGAGCGACCTGGTCGAAGTATGAGTCGAGGCTATTAGCATCCAAGCCGTTGCCTTCGCCGTTCTCACCGTCTTCACTGGCAGGTTCAGGTATCAACAATGGCTCTACCGGACCCGGTTGTTCTGCAATAAACTTCGATATAGCTTCTACTTCCGGAGTATCAACGAAAGCACATTGTACACGTGTAGGTTCGCTACCATTAAGATAAAGCATATCGCCTCGGCCGACAAGCTGCTGAGCTCCGGTACGGTCGAGTATCACCTGAGAGTCAATTCTTGAACCTACACGGAACGCTATACGCCCTGGGAAGTTTGCCTTAATTGTTCCAGTGATAATCTTTGTCGTAGGTCTCTGCGTGGCAATTATCATGTGTATGCCCACGGCACGTGCCAACTGGGCTATACGAGTTATTGGAAGCTCTATCTCCTTACCAGCAGTCATAATCAAATCGCCGAACTCATCGATTATAACAACTATATAAGGCATATACTCATGGCCTTCTTCTGGATTCAACTTACGGTTGAGGAACTTGCGGTTGTATTCCTTTATGTTTCGAACCTTTGCAAGTTTAAGCAAGTCGTAACGGTGGTCCATGAGTACACATAGTCCGTTTAACGTCTTGACAACTTTCTGAACGTCCGTTATTATAGGGTCGTCCATGTTATCCTCAAGTGCCGCCATGAAGTGCTTGGCTATCGGAGCATATACACTGAACTCAACTTTCTTAGGGTCAACAAGGACTATCTTCAATTCGTTTGGATGCTTCTTATAGAGCAAAGACGTTATTATGGCGTTCAATCCAACAGACTTACCCTGTCCTGTAGCACCCGCAACGAGCAAGTGAGGTATCTTTGCCAAATCTACGGTGAAGACTTGGTTGTCGATAGTCTTACCCAATGCAATCGGAAGTTCCATCTTCGTTTCCTCGAAAGTCTTGGAATTGATTATGCTCCACATGGAAACGATATTGGCATGCTCGTTCGGCACCTCTATACCTATCGTTCCTTTACCCGGCATTGGCGCTATAATACGAATTCCCTTTGCAGCAAGGCTCAGCGCAATATCGTCTTCCAAATGCTTAATCTTGGAAATTCTGATACCCGGCGCCGGTGTTATTTCATAAAGGGTAATGGTCGGTCCGACGGTTGCACGTATCGAGCGTATCTGCACGTCGAAGTCATTCAGCACCTTTATGATACGGTCTTTGTTGTTCTCAAGTTCTTCCTTGTTAATGAACGAAGTCTTATCGTCCGACGGATATTTCTTAAGCAAGTCAACGCTTGGTGCCTTCCAGTGAGTGAATGGCTCCTTAGGATTAATCGGAGTAAGCTCCGATTTTTCGACGACGGTGTTGCCGGAAGCCTTCTCGTCCTTTGCAACAGCGACGACTTCCATATTGACTTCCTTGTCATATTCCTTCTTTTCCTCTTTCGGCTCCTCTTCTTCCACATCAGGCTCCTCTACGACCTCCAGTTCCGGTTCTTCCGTTTCTTCTGGCTCTGGCTGGGCAATAGCAACATCCCCGTCAACTTTCTCGGCGTTCTTCACCGTGAACTTCACCTTCTTGGAGATATATCCAATCGGGTTCATAAGCTTCTGTACGAACGTAATCGTCTCCGAAGTCAAGTATGTAAGAAACGCAAGAGCGGTAATAATGAGTACGCCAATGAGCCCCGGGCTTCCTATAAGTCCTTCAAACCACTGGCAAATAAAGAGACCGTGACCACCACCCGGATTGAAGATTCTTTCTCCTGTAAGCGGCGTAAGAAATTTTGCGAAGGTAACAGACGACCATATCATGACCAGCGCACATGCGAAGAACCATTTCCAAAGGTTAAGCTTCGGATACGCGCCCATGCACTTCAATCCCCAAAGGATTATGAAGAAGGGTATAATAAATGCAGGGATGCCAAAACATTTGTGTATTAGAAAGTCTGAGAGGACAGCCCCCAAGCTTCCACAACTGTTCTGGAACTCCTTAGCACTGTTAAAGACCTCGTTCGGTCTTAAGTCGTTGACAAGGCTCTGGTCGGCTTCTCCCGTGCTGAAATAGCTGAAAAAGGCAATTATTATAAATATTGCCAAGCACAGTAACGCTATGCCGAATATAAAGTTAGTCTTGTCATTTATTATATTATCGAGACCAATCGCCTGGCTGAATGTCTTGCTTTTGCGGTTGGATTTTTTCTTTGTCATCTTATAACTCGGTTATTTTACTGCAAAATTAATAAAAAAGCAGATAAACAAACCATAAGTTCATGTTTTTTTTCTAATTTTGCATCGCAAAAGATTATCGTTAAATGACCAAAATCATATACAATAAATTCGACAAGAAAAAGATAGGGCAATTACCCCGAGTCCTGTTTCCTGGTCGCATTGAGGTTATCTATACGCTTTCGGAAGCTGACAAAGCCGTTGATTATCTGCTGTCACAGGATATTCTGGGAGTAGATACCGAGACCCGTCCGACCTTCCACAAAGGCGAAAGCCATCAGGTTGCACTTCTCCAAGTGTCAGACCATGACACCTGCTTCCTATTCCGTCTGAATCGGATAGGGATGCCACAATCAATAATAAGATTGTTAGAAGATACAACGGTACCAAAGATTGGACTTTCACTTAACGACGATATGCTGATGCTTCATCATAGGGCTGATTTCAAACCTGGATACTTTATCGATTTACAAAAGCATACAAAGGAACTTGGTATTGAGGATTTGAGTCTGCAAAAGTTGTGCGCGAATATTTTCCATCAGCGCATATCGAAGCGAGAGCAATTATCTAACTGGGAGAATCCTCAGCTTACCGAGAAGCAAAAAGGCTATGCGGCAACAGATGCCTGGGCATGTATCATGCTATACGAAGAAATGAAACGCCTGAAGGAAACTGGCGATTATACATTGGTAACTATAAAAGAAGAGGACAATGATGGGAACATACAAGACAATAAGACTGAAGAAGCATAAGGAAGAAAGCCTTCGGCGTTTCCATCCTTGGATATTTTCAGGTGCAATTCTAAGTAAGGACGACGGCATAGAAGAGGGCGACACTGTCCGTGTCGTTGGCTTTGATGGCGAGTTCCTTGCCGTCGGTCATTATCAGATAGGCTCTATTGCCGTCCGCGTTTTGAGCTTTGAGGACATCCAGATAACTCAGGACTTCTGGAGAGAACGAATCAGAAAAGCCTACGAAGTAAGGCTGGCTATTGGCGTAATCCGTAAGAATGGCGGCTCAGCAGAGGTAAATACGACATACCGTTTGGTACATGGCGAGGGCGATAACCTTCCCGGCCTTATTATAGATATGTATGATGACACAGCCGTTATGCAGGCTCACAGTGTCGGAATGCATGTAAACAGAGATGCTATTGCCTCCGCTTTGGTTGACGTTCTTGGCCAGGGGCTTCGCGCTATTTATTATAAGAGTGAGACAACGCTGCCGTACAAGGCAGATCTTGAGCAGGAGAACGGCTTCATTTACGGTTCTACAGATAATAATATGGCTATAGAGAATGGCCTGAAGTTCCATATCGACTGGCTGAAAGGTCAAAAGACCGGTTTCTTTGTCGACCAAAGGGACAATCGTTCTCTGCTTGAGCACTATTCTAAGGGGCGTTCCGTGCTTAATATGTTCTGTTATACCGGAGGCTTTTCAGTTTACGCCATGAGAGGCGGAGCCAAACTGGTGCATTCTGTCGACAGCTCGGCAAAGGCAATTGAGCTGACCCGTGAGAATGTAGAATTGAACTTCCCCGGCGACAAACGTCATGAAGCTTATTGCGAAGACGCATTCAAGTACCTCGACAGTCATGACGATGCATACGACCTTATGATACTCGACCCGCCCGCTTTTGCCAAGCACCGCAAGGCTCTTCGTAACGGTCTCAGAGGTTACATTCGCCTTAATGTCAAAGGATTAGAACATATCCGTCATGGAGGAATACTCTTTACGTTCAGTTGTTCACAAGTAGTTACAAAGGACAACTTCCGCGAAGCCGTCTTCACTGCTGCCGCTCAGACAGGTCGTCGTGTACGCATCCTGCATCAATTGCATCAGCCTGCCGACCATCCTATAAACATATATCATCCTGAGGGAGAATATCTTAAGGGCTTAGTACTTTATGTTGAATGATTAGTATATCATTAAATAAGTCTTACCTTTATCTCAGTGCATTGTCTGGTGGTGCCGACAGTACGGCATTACTTCTGCTCCTGTTAGAGAATGGTTATAATGTTGAAGCTGTACATTGTAACTTTCATCTTCGCGGAGAGGAAAGCGACCGTGACGAGAACTTCTGCAAGGCTTTGTGTAGGAGCAAAGGTGTAAAGTTGCACATTGCCCATTTCGATACCAAGGAATATGCGTCATTGCATCACCAGAGTATCGAGACGGCAGCTAGAAATCTGCGTTACTCCTATTTTTTCGCATTGGCAAAGGATATCGGAGCTGATGGTCTGTGCGTGGCTCACAACAAGAACGACCAGGCAGAGACCATTTTGATGAACCTTGTACGAGGCTCCGGTATCCAGGGGCTTAAAGGTATTGAGCCCGTAGCTCATCCTTCCGAAGACACTGTTCCTATTTATCGTCCCTTGTTGAAAGTAACGAGAGCGGAAATTGTCGAATATCTTCACGAGCGGGATCAAGATTGGGTTGACGACAGTACCAATTTCGAGACCGATGCAACCCGCAATAAGTTCCGCTTGGAGATAATCCCAATGCTTGAAAAGATTAATCCGGCAGTAATAGGGAATATCGCCAATGCCGGTGCCAGTCTGAGGGAGGTCTCTAAGATTTACAATAATGCCATTGCTGAAAGTATTGACCGTGTCGTTTCTAATGAAGGACAAGTTCTTATAGATATACCTAAACTGCAAAAGGAAATTTCCTCTGAATCAGTACTCTACGAGATATTGAGAAAGTATGGCTTTAATAGTAGTCAGGTATCAGATATATATTCCCGGCTGAATGGAACATCGGGGCGAATGTGGACCAGCGCTAATTACGAATTAGTCATCGACAGGTACAAGATAATAATTGCAGAAAAGGAATTGTCGGAAGGCAAAATCATGAAGATTCCTGAGCCCGGTCTTTATCGTTTTGACGACAAATCCAAAATCAGCATAAAGTCTAAGGCATGGGATGCGGACTCCAGAATACCGCGCTCACGCAACTCTGTATGTCTTGACAGTAGCAATATTTCATTCCCGTTGACCCTTAGAAGTTGTCTGCAAGGCGACCGCTTTGTTCCCTTCGGTATGACTGGTTCAAAGCTTGTGAGCGACTTTCTCACGGATTGCAAGTTGTCATTGATTGACAAGAAACGGCAGTTGGTTCTTTGTGATGGCAGTGGCAAAATCCTTTGGGTTGTAGGCTTGCGTCCTGACAATAGGTATAGAGTGGGGAAGAATACCGCTAATGTTCTTGCCATAGACTTTATTCCATCAGAAAATAAATGATTTACGGGTATCCCGATATTGAAAATATATTGTTACCTTTGCATAAAAGAGGAGAGTAATTATGGAACCTTTAGCAGAAAGAATGCGGCCTCATACTTTGGATGAGTACATCGGTCAGAAACATCTGGTAGGGGAGAATGGAGTCATACGCCGCATGATAGAGTCGGGGAGGATAACTTCTTTTATCCTGTGGGGACCTCCCGGAGTTGGCAAGACAACCCTCGCGCAGATTGTTGCCCACGAGTTGAAGGTGCCTTTCTATACTCTTTCTGCTGTCACAAGCGGTGTCAAGGATGTCCGTGATGTCATTCAGAAAGCGAAAAGCAATTCTTTTTTCAACACGAAATCGCCTATTCTCTTTATCGACGAGATACACCGGTTTTCCAAATCTCAGCAGGACTCACTTCTTGGAGCAGTCGAGAAAGGCATCGTGACCCTCATCGGCGCTACAACAGAGAACCCGTCGTTCGAGGTAATCCGCCCGCTGCTTTCCCGTTGTCAGCTTTATACGTTGAACTCGCTTGACAAAGAAGATTTATCCGAGCTTCTTAACCGTGCCATTACCCAAGATGTTGAACTGAAAAAGAAGCATATCACGGTAAAAGAGAACGGTGCAATATTCAGGTATAGTGGTGGTGACGGCCGTAAACTCCTTAACATCCTCGAGCTCGTTGTCGACAGTTGCAATTCTGATACGATAGAAATCACCGACAAACTTGTTTCCGACTGTCTCCAGCAGAACCCTCTCGCATACGATAAAGGGGGAGAAATGCATTACGACATCATATCTGCCTTCATCAAGAGCATACGTGGCAGTGACCCTGACGCGGCTCTCTATTGGCTTGCACGAATGATAGAAGGTGGCGAGGACCCTAAATTCATAGCCCGCCGAATAGTCATTTCGGCTGCTGAGGATATAGGGCTTGCCAATCCTAATGCGCTCCTTCTTGCCAATGCGGCTTTCGATGCAGTCAGCAAAATAGGCTGGCCGGAAGGTCGTATCCCTCTCGCTGAAGCTGTTGTATATCTTGCCACGTCTCCGAAATCAAACTCTGCATATCTCGGAATAGGTGCTGCTTTGAGCGAAGTGCGCAAGAGCGGCAACCAGCCGGTGCCTCTCCACCTCAGGAATGCGCCTACAAAACTTATGGCAGACTTGGGCTATGCCGATGGCTATAAGTATCCTCACGACTATTCAGGACACTTTACTGAACAGCAGTATTTGCCCGACAATCTCACCGATGCTCGTTTCTGGCATGCACAGCACAGTCCGTCGGAGGAGAAACTATATCAAAGAATGCTCCAATGCTGGGGCGACAGATTTAAAGAAAACGAACAATGAAAATAGTAGGATTAGACCAACATTGTGTAAATCCCGGCGATTTGTCATGGGAAGAAATAGAGACTCTGGGCGAATACACTGTCTATGAGCGTACAAACAGTGTTTCCGACGTTGTTGAACGTTCGAAGGATGCCGAAGCCATATTGGTCAATAAGGTCGAAATAACAAACGATGTTATGAGTCAGTTGCCTAAACTCAAGTACATTGGAGAGATGGCTACGGGATACAATAACATAGACATTGAAGCTGCGAAGCGGCGTGGCATAGTCGTAACCAATGTCCCTGCATACAGCACAGACAGCGTGGCGCAACTCGTTTTCGCACATATCCTCAACATATCGAACTCCGTTGACCACTATGCGACGGAAACCCGAAATGGAGAATGGTCACGTCAGCCCGACTTCTGTTATTGGGATACGCCCATAATAGAACTCTCCGGCAAGACAATAGGAATAGTGGGATTAGGCAATATAGGCATGAAGGTCGCAATGATAGCCCACAGTTTCGGTATGGATGTCTCTGCCGTGACGAGTAAGGAAACGCATAATCTGCCGACATGGATACGCAAGTCGACACTTACGGGACTGCTTTCCTCATCATATATCGTTACTCTGCATTGTCCACTGACAACCGATACTCGACAGATGATTAACAGCAAGACTCTCCAGCTTATGCATCCGAATTCGATTCTTGTCAATACCGGACGCGGAGGACTTGTCGACGAAGATGCCGTTGCTGCTGCCTTGCAGTCGAAAGAGCTTGGAGCCTATTGCGTAGATGTGCTCAATGAGGAACCGCCGAGGAGCGACAATCCACTCTTCAAGTGTGACAGAGCATACATTACGCCTCACGTCGCATGGGCTTCACGCGATGCTCGCAGCCGCCTGATACACATTGCAGCAGGCAACATCAAGGCTTTCATTGACGGGAAGCCCGTGAATGTTGTTAATGGTTTGTAACAATAATACTTTCAAAGAGTTAATTTCATAATATTATATGATAACGACAGACCCTGAGTTTCTGAAGATACTGCAAGAAGTCATTGAGTTCTTGGGTACATTCGCTTTCGCAATATCAGGTATACGACATGCCGCAGCCAAGCACTACGACTGGTTTGGCGGTTACGTTTGTGGCTTCGCCGTGGCAATAGGGGGCGGAACTATCCGCGATGTAATGCTCGGAGTGATACCCTTTTGGATGACAAGTCCGATGTACGTCCTATGTACTGCCTTCGCCTTACTTTTCATAATCCTCTTCGGAAGGTTCATGAAGAGACTCGGTAATGCATGGTTCGCGTTCGACACCCTCGGTCTCGCGCTCTTCAATATTGCCGGAATACAGAAGACGTTGTCAATGGGTCATCCCTTCTGGATTGCGATAATCATGGGTTGTATAACCGGTGCGGCAGGCGGAGTGATACGCGACGTGCTGCTGAACAATATTCCGGTGATTTTCCATAAGGAGATTTATGCAATGGCATGTGTTGCCGGAGGCTTCGTTTATTGGCTTCTGTACTATCTTGATGCACCGCTGACGATAACCGTAGTGTCGTCATTCCTTACTGTCTGCATTATCCGTTTCCTTGCTGTCAAGTATCATATCTCACTTCCAATACTTAGCAGTAATCACATCTAGATTTTACCTTACATTATCTATATATAACAAAAGACCACATACAACATCTGTCTTGAAGATTGTGACAGAATTGTATGTGGTCTTTCTATTTGTAGTTGCCGATGTCGTTTGCAGCGGACGGTTTGTCCTTATGAGTTAATCGAGATTAGGAACTCGTTGTTGTCGCGGGTATGCTCCATACGGGAGTGAACCTCGTTCATAGCCTCTATAGGAGTCATGTCTGCGATATTCTTGCGGAGAACCCACATGCGCTCAAGCGTCGTCTTATCCTGCAGCAAGTCGTCGCGGCGTGTACTTGAAGCCACAAGGTTGACAGCCGGGAAGACACGCTTGTTCGACAGACTGCGGTCGAGCTGAAGTTCCATATTGCCGGTTCCCTTGAACTCCTCGAATATAACCTCATCCATCTTACTGCCGGTATCGATAAGAGCCGTTGCAACGATGGTGAGCGAGCCGCCACCTTCGATGTTGCGGGCTGCACCGAAAAATCTCTTCGGCTTCTGGAGTGCATTTGCATCGACACCACCTGTAAGAACCTTACCGCTTGCAGGTGCTACCGTGTTGTAGGCACGCGCCAGACGTGTTATGGAATCGAGGAATATGACGACGTCGTGACCGCATTCTACCATGCGCTTAGCCTTCTCGAGAACAATGCCGGCAATCTTTACGTGACGCTCGGCTGGCTCATCGAATGTAGAGGCGATAACCTCAGCGTTCACGGTGCGTGACATATCGGTGACCTCCTCAGGACGTTCGTCAATGAGAAGCATCATCAGGTAAGCCTCAGGATGGTTGGCGGCAATGGCGTTGGCAATGTCTTTCATCAGGATGGTCTTACCCGTCTTAGGCTGCGCAACTATCAGCGCGCGCTGTCCTTTACCGATAGGCGAGAAGATGTCGACAATCCTTGTGCTGAGATTAGTTGTCTTAGGGTCACCGCAGAGATTGAATTTCTCGTCAGGGAAAAGCGGAGTCAGGTGCTCAAAAGGTATCCTGTCGCGAATCTCCGACGGATTTCTGCCGTTGATGAAGTCGATGGATGTAAGCGGGAAGTACTTCTCACCCTCATGAGGCGGACGTACATGGCACTCAATAACATCACCGGTCTTAAGACCATACTTCTTTATAATATTGTTGGAAACATAAACATCGTCCGGTGAACTCAAATAGTTGTAGTCGCTTGAGCGAAGGAAACCATAACCGTCAGGCATTATCTCCAGGACGCCATTCGACGTAATGAGGTCATTGAAGTCGTATGTTGATGTATTCTGACTCGCTGGCTTGCTCGGGAAATTAACCGGTTCGTTGTTGTAATTGTCGTTACCAGTTGGACGGTCCAGCATATCGTAGTCGGGAAGAGCTCCCTGATCCTCTATCGGCAAATCTACAACTGTGATGAAGTCGGTACCGTCGGCAGGGTCATCTTTCCAGAATCCCTTGTCGTCAGTTGTGGATGTGCTGTCCTTTGAGGATGCGTTGTGCGTGTCAGCCTTCTGCTGCAACTGTGCAAGCATCTCCGAAGAGTTGTCATCCTTGCCGCCGTTCGAAACCTGCTGATAGGCTTCTTCCGGCACTACAGGAGCTTCGGCAGGAGCTGGCTCTATATCATTCTGTGTCGACTTCTCGAGAGCTTCCTGTTCCTTCTTTGCCTTAATTGCTGCCTCAGCCTTGGCTATAGCCTCAAGCTCAGCCTTCGACTTGCGCCCTCTATGCTTCGGAATGGAAGCGAGAATTTCTTCTGGTGTCATATCATCAAATGATTTTTCTTTACTTTTAGAGCTTTTCTCAGCAGGCAGGTCAACGAAAAGCTGCGGCTGACTTGGCTTGCCTGACTTCTGTGCCTTCTTCGAATCGAGGTTCTCCCCGTCCTTTCCGTTCACGGAATAAACGTGGTCAGGCTCCTTGCGGCTAATCCGCGTGCGGTGTCTCTTTGTACCGAGGGGATGTGCCTTGCTTTCGTTTTCAGCCTCTTTATCGAGTATAGCGTAGACAATAGCGTCTTTGTCATCGTCTTGATTGAAGTCTGCTCCGAGTCCTTCAGCGATATTCTTTAATTCAGAAATATCCTTAGACAATAGTTCTTCTTTACTTAACATAAACTATGTATATAGTGATTTCTTTGGAAAACAATGTTTCCAGAATTGGAAACGTCATTCAGTTTTGATGCTGCAAAGGTAATTCTTTTTTTTCTAAACACAAAAATATTTACCCGTAATTTGTATCTTCCATGAAAAAAGAAAAACTGCATAAAACAAAAAAGCTTAAAATTGTTTCTCAACAACTTTAAGCTTTCATTTTTCTAACTAACTTATTATCAACTATTCATTACTTTTCAAAATTCTTTTCTGAATGCAAAGTTATTGTTTTTTACTATTCATTGTATCAAAATAGGCAAAGAAAATAACGTAAACGTTTGCAAATTTCGAACGTAAACGTTTGCGAATTGAGAAATTATCAGTAACTTTGCATTTACTACTTATTATTACATTATTCATTCATGAAACAACATCGTACTTCTCTAAAGGATTTGGCAGCCCGGCTGGGTGTGAGCATTGCAACAGTAAGCCGCGCCCTGAGGAATAGTCATGAAGTTGGAGACGACATGAAGCAGAGGGTTCAGGAACTGGCTAGGGAGATGAACTACCGTCCTAATCCTTTTGCTCAAAGTCTTCGAAAGGAGGCACCTCGTATCATTGGCGTCGTCCTTCCGAATCTCGTTACTCACTACTACGCAGCCGTGCTTGATGGTATTGAGGACTATGCACGTAAGTTTGGATATACGGTCTTCAGTTCCAATTCACACGAAAGCCACGAAATGGAAGCTGCCGCTATAGATAATTTCATTAATCTACATGTCGAGGGCATAATAGCATGCCTTGCCCAGGACACTGTCGATTATTCCCACTTCAAGGAATTGCATGATATGGGAATTCCTCTTGTGTTCTTTGCACGCACATGTCTGCCCGAATTGTTCTCGCAGGTCATAGCTGACGGTGACGTAGCAGCGCAGAATGCCACTCAGCATCTTATAGACACCGGAAGCCGGAGAATTGCCTTTATCGGCGGACCGAACCATCTGGACATGGTGCGGCGCCGTAAGCATGGATACTTACAGGCTCTTCGCGAGAACCATATTAAGATAGACCGCGACTTGGTGAAGTGCGGTGAGATTAGTGACGAATATGCTCGGCAGGCTACGAATTCCCTGTTGTCAATCGAGAATCCGCCTGATGCCATTCTTGCCTTCAACGATATTATAACTTATTCAGTATTCGATGAGGTAAAGAAGCGTGGACTTTCCATTCCGAAAGACGTTGCCATTATCGGTTTTACCGATGGTGATGCCTCCGAGCATGTCACACCAAAGCTCACCGTTGTTGCCGACAAGGCAGCTGAGCAGGGCAATAAGGCATGTGAACTGCTGATGCGTGCAATTAACGGCGATAAGAAAATCTACCACGAGGTAGTGCCGATGGAACTTTGCATACGTGAAAGTTCTGACAAGCGGAAATAGATTCTACATTACTATATATGCAAATATTGCTGTCCGCTAAAACTTTTTTGATTGTACAAAATTAGGGCTGACACTTCTCACGAGGTATCAGCCCTTTTAGTTACCTTTGTAATTGCAAAAAAACAAGTAACTATGAACAAAGGTACACAT
>Ga0256406_1003186_pt1 | contig 20949 bp, 22 predicted proteins | sample RumenRJG_03DNA_FD_185986 | JGI IMG/M metagenome (GOLD analysis project Ga0256406, IMG submission 185986) | Bovine rumen microbial communities from Lethbridge, Alberta, Canada - RJG_03 | ecosystem: Host-associated > Mammals > Digestive system > Stomach > Rumen | place: Canada: Alberta | collected... | reverse complement strand
GTTTCTTGAACTTAGCGGCCGTTTCCTTCATCTGTTCATCAGACAAAACGGGAGTCAAAATGAAAACGGTCTCGTATTGATTCATACTACTTTGAAATGAATAATTTGTTGTTTTGCAAAAATGCGGGTGCAAAGGTACGCTTTTTTATCTGAATTTCAATGACATGCCCGTTAGCACTTTTATTATTTAACAATTATTATTATCGTTCCCCCACTTTTCTTTGTACTTTTGCAGCGCAAACAAGATAAATACGCATGCATAAGCCATTTACTTTCCTTGTCAAGGTCTATACAGCAATAGATAGAATCACGAAGAAGACGTTCAAACATATTGGTTTGCCGTTCGTCTACGGTGGCGTTCTGCTCCTTGCTGTCTTTTATTTCACAGGGCTCACCGACTACAATTGGCTCACCCTCCTTCCCGTGCTCAGTATTCTTGCTGGTATCGTAGGATATGTGAGAGAAGAAAAGCAAAAAAGCGCCTATTAAGTGTTATCGCGCTGCGATGAATATGAAATCGGCTTGCGATTACAGCGAAATCGCAAGCCGATTCTTATTGTTGTCAGTCCATCCGATTCTTATAGTCTTCGTACGTGTATTCACGCAGAAGCTCCAGGTCGCCATCCGCCTTTGCCAGCATGATAGAGGGATGAGAGATGCCGTTGAACATATTCGTCTTCACGGTGGTATAATGGAGCATATCCTCGAAGATAACGTTCTCTCCCACCTGAAGCTCATGATCAAACTGCCAGTAACCCATAAAATCACCGCTCAGACAAGAGTTGCCACCCAAGCGATAGACATGTTCTCCCTCGTTCCTGTCCAAGGTCTTGGCGAAGCGCACAGCGGGTTTATAAGGCATCTCCAAGCAATCGGGCATGTGGCACGTGAAGCTGACGTTGAGAATAGCCGTACGTATACCTTTATCCTCCACGACATCTATGACCTGACTCACCAATGGTCCCGTCTGCCAGCCAAAAGCGCTTCCAGGCTCAAGTATTACTTTAAGCCACGGATAACGCTCATGGAAACCTTTCAGTGTGTCGATGAGCAGGTTGACATTATAATCTTTGCGTGTCATGAGATGACCGCCACCGAAGTTGATCCACTTCAGTTGTTTGAACCAGCCCGAGAACTTGTCTTCTATATGACGGAGTGAGCGCACGAAGGTCTCAGCACTGCTTTCACAATGACAATGACAATGGAAGCCGGTAATGTAGTCGGGCAACTGCCCTGGGAGTTTGTCGGCCCTGACCCCAAAACGGGTGCCCGGTGCACACGGATTGTATATCTCCGTTTCGACCTCACTGTATTCAGGATTCACGCGGAGTCCCAACGCGATATCGGGGTTCGCCTTCATCGCCCGCTCGGCATAGCGTCTCATCTGCGTCAGCGAGTTGAAGGTCAGATGAGACGAGCAGCGCGCGATATCATCGATCTCATAATCGGTGTAAGCCGGTGAGAAGGTGTGCGTAGGACTTCCAAACACTTCCTTTCCCAGGCGAGCCTCATAAAGGGAAGAGGCTGTCGTGGCAGAGATATACTCGCGAAAGATGGGGAACGTCTTCCAAAGGGCATAAGCTTTGAAAGCAAGGATGATCTCAACATCTGCGGCTTGCGCCACATGGGAGATGAGCTCAAGATTCTTGCGAAGACGCGGCTCCTCAAGAATGTATGCAGGGCGTGAAAGACCCTCAAAAGTGGTAAGATCAATGTTCATAAGTCAATATTTTATGCAAAGATAGTTTTTATTTTCCGATTTTATTGCTGATATGAAAGAAAATTAATACTTTTGCAACACACTTCTATTATAACGTAAAAATGAGTGCAGATAAAAACTCTTTCTTAGTGTTCTCCGGCACTAACACTCGCTATTTAGCAGAGAAAATCTGTCAGGAGTTGGGTTGTCCTCTTGGCAACCTTGTTGTAACCAAATTCTCAGACGGTGAGTTTGCTGTCTCCTATGAGGAGTCGATTCGTGGTAAGGATGTCTTCCTCGTACAGAGCACCTTCCCCAACTCCGACAACCTCATGGAGTTGTTGCTGATGATTGATGCTGCCAAGCGCGCGTCGGCAAGCCACATCATCGCTGTCATCCCCTACTTCGGCTGGGCTCGCCAGGATCGCAAAGACAAACCGCGTGTGAGCATCGGCGCCAAGCTCGTGGCTGACATGCTTTCCGCAGCAGGCATCGACCGTCTGATTACGATGGATCTTCATGCTGATCAGATCCAGGGCTTCTTCAACGTACCTGTAGACCATCTCTATGCAAGCAACATCCTTTTGCCTTACGTTCAGAGCCTCCATCTTGAGGATCTCGTCATTGCCTCTCCTGACGTAGGTGGCTCTAAGCGTGCCAACACCTATGCCAAGTATTTAGGTTGTCCATTGGTGCTCTGCAACAAGACGCGCGCACGCGCAAATGTCGTAGCAACAATGCAGATCATCGGTGACGTGAAAGGCAAGAATGTTGTCATCGTGGATGATATGGTGGATACGGCAGGCACGATCACGAAGGCTGCCAACATCATGATGGAAGCCGGAGCCAAAAGCGTTCGCGCCTGTGCTTCTCACTGCGTGATGAGTGGTCCCGCTTCTGAGCGTGTGCAGAACTCAGCCTTGGAGGAGATTGTCTTCACCGACTCTATCCCTTACACACAGCGCTGCTCTAAAGTAAAGCAGCTCAGCGTTGCCGCACTCTTTGCCGAGACGATCCGCCGCGTAGAGAGCCACGAGAGCATCAGCTCGCAGTATTTGGTTTAACGAGACACACATTATTAATATATACAAGGGCGGCCACAGGGTCGCCCTTAATTGTTTTATCCCTCCAACTTCTCCTTTATCTTCTTCACGGCGATATGGTAGCTTGCCTTGAGCGCTCCTTCCGAGGTGCCAAGGATCTTGCTCATCTCCGAATATTTCATCTCATCATAGTAGCGCATCGTGAAGACAGCGCGCTGGACATCCGGCAAGCTGGCTATGGCAGCCTGGAGGCGGGCCTGCGCCTCGTCACCATCGAAATAATCATCAGCCATCAGCTGGCGCACGACGTTCCCAGCCTCCGGGGAATCCAACGCCGTGGCATTGCGGGAGCGCCGCAAGAAATCGATCGCCTCGTTGACGGCTATGCGATACAGCCAGGTGGAGAACTTAGCCTTGCCTTCATATCTATCAAGATTGACCCATGCCTTGACAAACGTCTCCTGCAACACATCATCTGCGTCGTCATGACTCAGAACGATATGCCTTATCTTCCAGTAGAGCGGCTCGCTGTATTTAGCCACCACACCGGAGAAAGCCCGCTCACGCGTTGCAGGATCTGCCAATAAACTCAGCAGATGATGGTCTTCCTTGTTCTCCACTAAACGTTATAAATAGTTTCTGAGATAATCGTATATCACGGTGTCGTAGCCGTAGAGGTCATTGTATGTCCTCAATATCCCATTGACATCGGGATAAAGTGTATAATACCAGATGAAAACAGGTATCTTAGGCGCGACATCTGCCTTTCCAATGAGCATGTTGCGCTTGAGCGTGTCGGCCACAGCCTGCTGTTGGGGAGTGAGCTCCTCCTTACGCTTCCCTAAAGGAGACACATCTGCATGAATAGAGTACCATATCTTATCGATTGTTTTCTGATTATCTTTACCTAAAAGGAAAGATGCCAACAAGAATGGCTTCTCCACACGGATGCAACCATGGCTCACATCGCGGTCTGACTGGCTGAAGACTCCCTTCGAAGAGGTGTCATGCAGATAAATAGACAACCCGTTGTTGAAACGAAAGATAAGCCGTCCCAGCGCGTTGCCTTCCCCACCTTCTTGAATAGCGAGCTGACTGCCATTAAGAAGTGCGTCAGCGGATGCTTCGTAAGGAGGAATGTTCTTGCCCGTAGCTCGGTCGCGGATGAAATAATGTTTGGATGCAAAATATCCGCTACTGCCCAAGCGATGGATAATGCTCTTTTTCACGATGCTCCTTGGCATGATCCACTGCGGATTGACATCTATCCGATAGATGGAGCCTTGAAGAAGGGGTGTCTTCGTTTTCATCGCACCACAACCGATGCGCATGCTCAAAGCTTCACCCTCACCCTTAGCCAAAAGATGAAGCGTAGGAAGATTAACCATCACATATTTATCATGTCTCCAGGGATAATCCTTCACCCGCCAGCGGCTCCGCTCAAGATTCACCAGGATAAGTTGACGGCCGATGATCCGCGCTGAATCTCCGTGAAGAGAATGAACCAACTGGGCATACAAAGGAGAATGAGGCTCACAAGAATCAAGAAATGCCGACAACGTGCCCTGTCCCGCCTCATGCAGCGCATCTTTGTAGAACCGTTTGCCGGGTCTCGGACTTTCCAAGGCATAAAGCTCACGATAAGACGAAGACGGATCCTTAGGATCTGTAAGGTCTAACCGATTGAAGAGATTATTGGGAACTATATAGCCAAAACGCTGCCCAGCCGCAAAACGGAACAGAGCTTTTGTGAGATTATACTCCAACCGGGCAAGCACCCTGTCGGCAGGATGAGCTTTATCAAAACACAGCGAATGAGCACGTTCCAAGTCTGCACGTATCTGGGGTATCCTGAAACGGGAAGGATTGAAACCAATCTTTTCTATCTCATCCAATCTATCCAACAACGTATCGGCATCAGCTATTACACCTTTCCGACTTACCCATACCAACGTGCCACGCTGATCATAATACTTCCTTGCGAAGAAGTCACTCAGCGTGCTGTCTTTGTCGTTAGCAACCATACGCACTAACTGTCGTCTCACTTTCACATCTGAAATACGATTCGACGGGAAAGCGAGAGCATGATAATAGGATAAAGAGAGGTCTGCATTAGGATTAGGCTTCCTGTCACTACATGAGGACAAGAAAGCTAATGCACATAAAATCAACGAAGCTGCTGCAAAAGAAATTCTATGCGATAGAAATTTTCCTGACAACATTACCGACCTTTACTATATATACTCCATGTAAGAGGTTAAGGTTCCAACTTTTATCATCACCATCTATCTTCTGACACATAACTCTTGAGCCAGTAATGCTATAAACATTGAGTGTATAGCCGCTGGCACCTGTCACTCTGAGCGTCGTACCCGAAAAATATATACCGATTGAAGATACTGCATAAGAAGCCTCTGCCAATGAAGGAGCAGGAACAGTCTCTGCATTCGCCATATAAGGAACCATCGCTAATCCAAAAGCGATTGAAAGTAAAAGTTTTCTCATAAGCGTATATCTTTCTTTATATAATCTATTGAATTCTATTTATTGAAAGTGTTATTTCAAGGACAACCTCAAGTGTCCGTTATAAGTTACCATCACATCCACCTGATAACTGCCCATGCTGTCACCCGGCTTGATGAGCGATGCCGTATAATGAATGCCCTGCTCATCACACCGAGCAAAGGTGAAATCGCTTAAGATGCTTGCCCGCAGAAAATCAGAGGGAACCCATTTAGCGAACTGATGCTTTTTGAAATCACCTCCGAACAGCCGGTCGGCCCCATGATAAACATTGAGGTTGATGATATTGTCGTAGTAGACATTGTCCACCTCTACTCCATCGTCATTATACGAAGGACTGACGACCTTATACGTGGTAGGATTCACCTGTACGTAGCAATGATAACGCTCTCCGCCGTACATAACAACGGTATCGCGCTTGATCAGCTGATTCTGATTGATAGGCAACGGGTGCTTCGTTGAAAAGAACGTTGCATCATCAGGGTCGTCGCTCAACACACATCTCACTTCGTCACCGTTCTGGTTGCGGAAGACAAAGAGATGGCGCGTTTGTTTGACGATAGGATACTTAGCCTCATTAGCACCATGCAACACCAAGGTGTCGTCAAAGATCTGAAAGTATACAGGCTGAGAGGTTGAGTCAGGATAGTATATGGTATCACCTTTTGCTTTAAAAGCAACATCCTGTTCATCTTCATCCACCCAGATACCCTGCAGCATCTTTTTAGCGCCGAGATCCTCTTGTCTTGCTTCCTGAGCCTTCTCCCTTCCCTTCCGGCATGAGCCCATGCTCACGAGGAGAAGAGGAAATGCCATGATGAGAAACCATTTGGAATATCTCATACCAATTTTTTAATCGAACAAATCGGCTTCTGCAAAGCTTTTGCCTTTCAAATCTTTAGGACTTGTGAGTACATCCTTGGGATCAATGGGCCAATGGATTCCGATCGTCTCGTCGTTCCAACGAATACTCGCCTCATGCTGAGGTGCATAGATATTATCCACCTTGTAAGTGAAAATAGCCTCCGGGCTAAGCACTAAGAAGCCATGCGCAAAGCCACGTGGGATAAACAACTGACGCTTGTTGTCCTCTGAGAGCTCTACCATCACATGCTTGCCGAAAGTTGGTGACGACTTGCGAAGGTCCACGGCCACATCCAGCACCTTGCCTTTGATAACGCGGACAAGTTTAGCCTGCGAATACGCTCCTTTCTGATAATGCAAACCACGCAATACGCCATAGGATGATTTCGATTCATTATCTTGGATAAACTCTACATGGTGCCCGATATGAGCATCAAAATCGGATTGTTTCCATACTTCAAAGAAGTATCCACGCGCATCGTCGAAAACCTTCGGGGTGATAGTCCAAACACCTTGAATGGCTGTTTCTTCGTATTCCATTATTTGTTATTTTCTTTCTACTATCATAGATATGGCACAAAGATAGCAAACTATTTTGTAACTAACAACTTTAACGGCCAATATTTTTCTTTTTAATAAAAATAGAAAGTTTTTTTTGGAAGTTCTTGCGCTTTTCCCTAATTTTGCATCAGTGAAAGAGCTTAGCAGACATATAGAAATACTACTTCTGAGCAACGACTGCGTCATTGTGCCTGGCTTTGGTGGCTTTATGGCACATTATGTCGATGCGCGGAAAGATGAGCGGGACGGCAGTTTCCTTCCGCCTATGCGGAGTATTGGCTTCAACGCTAAGCTCACTCTAAACGACTCACTCCTCGCCCAATCTTATGTAGAGGCGTATGACATCAGTTATCCTGAGGCAACAAAGCGCTTAGAACAGGAGGTGGAGGAACTAAAACAGCATCTCGTTGCGGATGGCTCCTATGAATTCAATGGCATAGGGACGGTAACTATCAATGAAGATGGAAACTATGAGTTTAAGCCGTGTGAGGCAGGACTGCTCACCCCTTCTCTGTATGGGCTTGACAGCTTCAGACTGAAAAAGCTTGAAGAACTGCGAATAGTTAACCTGAAGAGCAAGGATATCCAACAGCCGAATCGTGCAGAACTCGTAACTCTTCATAGAGATAGCACCGACGAAGATACAGAGAAGGAACACCAGGCAGCCCGTGTCATTGCTATATGGCGCAATGTTGCCATAGCTTGTATTGCGGCCATCCTGTTCATACTCATTCCCTCTCCCCTTGTCAACAATGCACAGTTAGCAGGAAATCATATCGATTATCACCTGCTCAATAAGGTCATGCCTCAGGAGATGACCACTGCTCAGCCGAAGATAACCAAGGCCCACACAACTGCTATTAAAAAGAAAGAACAGACTGATACCCAGACGATAAAAGAAGAGCATTCAACAAGCGCTTCAACAGAAGCTGCTCCGCAAGGGAAGTTCTCTATTGTGGTAGCAAGTCATGTTACAAAATCGAATGCGAAAGCATATACTGAAGAACTGACGAGCCGCGGCTTCAAAGATGTCTATGTGCATCAGGGGGCACACGTAAAAGTATTGATGGGTCATTACCGCACGCGCGAAGAGGCTATGAAAGCATTGAATAGTCTTAACAACAAAGACGAGTTCTCAGGTGCTTGGGTCATCGATTTGCCTTAAGGCTTGTTTCACATTCTATTTTTGTCCTTAACTTATTTCTTATGAAACGCGTACGTTGTCCTAAATGTGATGAGTATATCACATTCGATGAGACGAAATATACAAATTCTTCCACACTTATTTTCACATGCCCGTATTGCGGCAAGCAGTTCGGTATCCGACTGGGATCCTCGAAGGTGCGTCCCCGCCAGGATGACGAGAACCCGGAAGAGGAAGCCAAAGCCAACGACAAAGGCTGTGGGAGTATCACAGTGATAGAAAACGACTACTGCTATAAGCAGGTGATCCCACTACAGATGGGTGACAACACCATCGGCCGTTATATGAAAGGCAACGATATCACGACGCCCATCGAGACGGGCGACCTCACGATGGATCTGCTTCATTGTGTCATCAACGTCTCACGCAATAAGCGGGGCGCCTTGAAGTATGTCTTGCGCGACGGGCCTTCCAACCACGGTACGTTCCTCAATGGAGAACGCATCGACCCGAAGGAGAAACGTATTCTGGAAAATGGTGCCGTGTTCAACCTTGGGGTCACAACAGTCATCTTAAACACTGAAGAAGAGGACTGAGGTATGACTGCTACGGAAAAGACTACGACCGTCTTTATTAAAAATATGGTTTGCGACCGTTGCATCATGGCGGTGCACAAGACCATTGAGGAAATGGGACTGAAGCCTATTGACGTGAAATTAGGAAGTGCTACCGTCGAAGGCGCTATCGATGACAACCAGCGGCAAGGACTTCGGAAGAAACTACAATCCATTGGTTTTGAACTGCTTGACGACCAGCGTCAGCGCACGATCGAGCAGATCCGCACAGCCATCATCCAGCTTGTTCACTACAACGACAACAACTCGCCCGCTAATCTATCTTCTTATCTAAGTGAGAAGTTAGGGCAAGATTATTCTGCATTATCCAAGCTTTTTTCTGAATACGCCTCGAAGACCATCGAGCGCTACTACATGGAAATGCGCATCGAACGCGTGAAGGAGCTCTTGACCTACGGCGAACTCACCCTGTCGCAGATAGCCCTGAAACTCAACTATTCCAGCACCGCTTATCTCTCCAGTCAGTTCAAGGCTGTCACAGGAATGACGCCAAGCCAGTTTAAGAAGCTGCAGGGAGACAAGCGGAGAAAGCTGGATGAAATATAAAAAGCCCTTCCCTTCATCGCGTGAAAAGCATAAGGATGACGTGCCCCATATGAGGCACGATCGTGACACAACTGAGGCACGATCGTGACACAACTGAGGCACGATCATGACACAGCTGAGGCACGATCATGACACAGCTGAGGCACGATCATGACACAGCTGAGGCACGATCATGACACAGCTGAGGCACGATGGCAGAATGCTGAAATCACACCAAAGAATTACTCTTCATTCATGCTTTTCCGCATGCCTTTCTTCCTTCAAATCCTCATCTACGAAGGAGAAAGGGAGGAGATCTTTAATAGAGTGAAAACGATAGATGCGGCTCGTACCCGAGAGCAAGATCTCTACAGACTGGTGATAACGCGACTCCATCTGAAGGATGACCTGACGGCAAGAGCCACAAGGAGACACAGGGGCAGAACGCAAGCCATGAGCATCGGCTGCCGCAATGGCCAACATCCGGATAGGCTGATCGGGGAAGTTAGCCTGAGCCGCAAACACGGCGGTGCGCTCAGCACAGAGCCCCGAGGGGAAAGCAGCGTTCTCCTGGTTGGCACCTATCACGACCTTCCCATTATTCAAAAGCACGGCTGCTCCCACACGAAACTTACTATAAGGCGAATAGGAGTTGTTTGTAGCCTCACGCGCCTTTTCTACAAGCTGCTGCTCATCCACCGACAGTTCGTCAAACGAGCAGGAGTCGTAGTCACTCTTCAATTGTAATTTGATCATTTCTTTTCCGTTTTTTCGTATTCATAGGCTCCGATATCCGGCTTATCATCGCGCTTCATGCCATCGTGATCGTCGGCAGGCGAGGTCTTGGGGTCGGCTTGGTCAATGGCAGCCGACTTGTCACGCAGATGAAAGTCATATATCAGATTGTCAGTATCCATCTTCTGAAAATGCTTCTCGCCCATCGTCGTCGTGTCCTTCACATTCTCAAATAGGACATTGACAAATTTGGCACTGTCTGCTGTTGTCACCTTAGGAGTGCGAAGCAGGCAGTGATCGAAGAGCCAGTCGGAAGCCGTAGTATCTTCCTTGGTGACTGACACTACATTATCGGCATAGCCCGTTATCAACGAGTTGGTTACGTACAATTTCTTCAAGTTTTTATTAAGAACGACATTGAGGGCCGCCCCCCGTTGCCCATCGAAAGGATAAAACTGTGCGATGGTACAACTGTTGATCTCCGCACTGCCTCCGTCAATACGCAGACAATCGCCAAGTGTATTCGTCAACTGTGAATTGCTGACTGTGATATTCACATCTTTAGCCCTCAGTCCTACCCCCTGGCAGTTGTGGATCGTCGAATGGTTCATGATGATCTTCGACTGGCTGACGTCGGAAGAGTCGGCTACCACCCCATCGGAGGCACTGTGGATATCCGTATGTAACAGTTCATTCCCATAAGAAGATGAATAGAAATGCACACCTTGCCATTGCCCCGGCGTGCGGTCATAAGGCAGGTAGTCGAACATCCTGTCGATACGGTCGCCACGCAAGACCACATTCGCATCCGCTGTGCCCTCACACCGTAAGCGACCATACACGTTGATACCCGCATCGTTGTGAAAATAAAGTGTTGTACCTGAGGCAACCGTTAGCACGGCATTGCTGTCCACCTTCAGTCCGCCATAGATGACAACAGGCGAACTACTGCTGATCATTGTGTCGCGCTTGACCACCAAGCCTTTGATAAGCTTGGCGTTCCAAGCCCAGGCATTGAGATTCACCTTCTGCTCTACTCCACTCTGCAATGTGAAGATAAGGTTATCCTCGTCTTTCTGTGGCGTCGGCTGGGAGGCAGTAGGCAGGGTGGCTTCCACAAAGACCTGCACGCTGTCTTTGTTTCTGATCTCTATCTCAGACGTCTCATAATTGTTACCAGCACCGAGATAGATACCATCAATATTCACCCGAAACCCCGAACTGCTTCCTTTCTCCTGCCGTACGGAACATCGTAATCCATCCCCCGACCGGTTATAGACCCACATAGCTTTATGAGCCGAAGGCACATTGCTGAAGATTGTATCAAGCGCAAGCGTATCGGTGGAGAAAGAGAGCCGATAGGAAGAAGAAGTTGTGAAACTGTCTTCATCCGCGCACGACAGCATGCAACCGGCAACGAACGTACAGAGTAAGAAGTTTATAGTTTTCGTCATATTTTCAATCGTATGCAATAGCCGCCAATAATGACGTTCACCCACCACGGTATGATAATAATCAAACGAAAAGACTCAATAGTTTATTATATGTGTCTCGAGCTTTAACATCACCGTCCGGCAGATAATTGTCAATCACAAGATCCGCATACCGGGACACGACTTCCTTGGGGTTCGTCGTAGCAAGGCCCACGCACAACATCTTCGCTGCCTTCACAGCCTTCAGTCCATTGATGCTGTCCTCGAAGCCAACACATTCACCAGGCTGGAAACCAAAACATTGCGCAGCCTTCAGATAACAGTCTGGATCGGGCTTGCTCTTGTCGAAGTCCTCGCTCGTAAGGATGGCATCAAAAAGGTTCTTAAAATTAGGATGCGCCCGATAGACATTCGCCATCTTGACAAGGTTGCTGCTCGTCACGACAGCCGTCTTGACGCCATGGTCTCTCAACATTCCAACAAAAGCACAGAAGCCGGGAATAAAGGCATAATCCATCGCGCGCTCAAAGTCATCAAGCCCTTTCGTGATGGCCTGTTGCTTATCCGTCTCCCCTTTGAAATAGCGGTCATAGATCTGCACGAGCGTTGAACCCTTGATCTTTTCTGCAAAATCGGGCTGGTCGGGGAAATATCGTTTTCCTACCCTTCCCCAGAACTTCGTATATTGACGCTCGGTGTCAATCACCACGCCATCTAAATCAAACAATGCTGCTTTATAAGCCATTTTTATCCTTTACGTATATTATTTTCAATTCTGCACTGCAAAGTTACGATAAAAAAACAGTAACTTTGCATGGAAAAGGACAAACATGGATTTAATAACAAAATATTTTCCGAAGCTCAGCGAGACGCAGCAGAAACAGATAGATGCCCTCGATGCGAACTACCGCGATTGGAACGCCAAGATCAACGTTATCTCACGGAAAGACATCGACAACCTCTATCTTCATCATGTCCTCCACTCGTTAGCGATAGCGAAAACCATTCATTTTCGCCCCGGCACACGCATCCTCGACTTCGGGTGCGGCGGCGGATTTCCTGGCATTCCACTTGCCATCTTGTTTCCAGACTGTTCTTTCCGGCTCATCGACGGAACGGGAAAGAAGATCACGGTGGCTACGGAAATAGCAAAAGCCATCGGGCTGAAGAACGTAGAAGCCGTGCACCGTCGCGGCGAGGACGAGAAAGACAAGTTCGATTTCGTCGTCTCCCGGGCGGTCATGCCGCTCCCCGACATGGTGAAGATCGTGCGAAAGAATATTTCCAAAGAGCAGCACAACGCCTTGCCCAACGGTATCATCACGCTCAAAGGCGGCAACCTCGATGAGGAGCTGAAGCCTTTTCATAAGATTGTACAGGTCACGCCCGTCTCCGACTTCTTTACAGAGGAATGGTTCCTGGAGAAGAACATCGTCTACCTCCCAGTATACTAACAGAAAGTAACCGTCAAGTAGCATTAATCAAGAATATATCATGCTGAATATCCAAAGATTTGTCTGCAACCCCATACGCGAGAACACCTATGTGGTGAGCGATGAGACGAAAGAATGTGTCATCGTTGATTGTGGCGCATACTATGAGCCTGAGAAAGAGGCCATTAAAGAATATATTGAAACAAACGGATTAAAGCCCAAACATCTGATTGTCACTCACGGACATGTAGACCACAACCTCGGTGACAAGTTTGTTTTCGACCATTGGGGCCTGCGCCCGGAGATAGGCACCGCCGATGAGCCGCTTCTCAAGACCCTGCCTGAGCAGGCCAAGAGCATCTGTGGCATTGACACGCTCACAGCCGATGACTTCACCTATGCGGGGAAATGTTTGGATGGAAGCGACACCATCGACTTCGGCAGTCACACCTTCACCATCCTCGAGACTCCCGGTCACTCAATGGGTGGCCTAACATTCTATTGTGAGGCTGAGAAGGTGGCGTTCACAGGCGACACCCTTTTCCAGGGTTCCATCGGCCGCACGGATCTCAAGGGGGGGTCCATGTTCTTAATCATCCAGAGTCTCCGCATGCTCTGCCAACTTCCCGACGACGTGACGGTCCTTCCGGGTCACGGATCCGAGACAACGATTGGTGCCGAGGTAGCAGGCAATCCATACCTCGACCGCTAAGCTTTAGGAGTTGTACAAACGTGAAGACGATTAACGGCGAGAAGATCATCTTAGGCATCGACCCGGGCACCAACGTCATGGGCTATGGCGTGCTGCGCGTACGTGGCAACAAGGCGGGAATGGTCGCCATGGGAGTCATCGACATGCGCAAAGAGCGCGATCCTTATCTGCGCCTGGGTAAGATCTTTGAGCGCGTCACGGGGATCATCGACGAGTATCTCCCCGACGAGATGGCGATCGAGGCTCCTTTCTTCGGGAAGAATGTGCAGTCGATGCTCAAGCTCGGGCGCGCACAGGGCGTGGCCATCGCTGCAGCGATCCATCATTCTGTCCCTATCCACGAGTATGCGCCCCTGAAGATTAAGATGGCCATCACGGGAGAAGGCCAGGCTTCGAAGGAGCAGGTCGCCGGCATGCTGCAGCGGCTGCTCAACATCAGGAAAGAAGACATGCCGAAGTTTATGGATGCTACCGATGCCCTGGGAGCCGCTTACTGTCATTTTCTCCAGCTCTCCACCCCTGAGACAGGAGCCAGACATTATGGTTCGTGGAAAGATTTCATCAACAAGAACAAAGAGCGCCTCGCCTCAAGAGACGTACCCGAAAGTAAATCGTGTATATAAATATTAAGGTAAGAAGATTATGGGAAAAGCAATCATCAACATTCAGGATGGCGTCGTCCGTATGCCGGAATGGCGTATGGCGGAACCGGTCAACTTTACATTAAACGACGGGGAGCAGTTGGCTATCGTAGGACCCAACGGTGGCGGCAAGACCATGCTTGTGAATATTCTCACAGGCAGTCACCCTCTGCTGATGCGTGACCCTGAATACGATTTCTCACCGAGCCCCAGCAAGAGCGTATCCGACAACATCAAATATATCACCTTCCGCGATGCCTACGGAGGCGACAACGACAAGGCTTACTATCTCCAGCAACGCTGGAACCAGACGGAGATTGACGACACTACACCAACCGTAGCACAGAAACTCGATGCAGCCTACAAGATAGCCGGCGAGGACAATGAGCAGCGCAGAGCTTTCAGAGACAAGCTCTACGATATGTTCAACATGCGGGTGCTACTCGACAAACACATTATATTATTGTCCAGTGGTGAGCTTCGCAAACTGAAACTCACGGAGACGCTCTTCTCGCAACCGCGTGTCCTTATCATGGACAACCCATTCATCGGGCTCGATGCCGGCACCCGCGACCAGCTCAAGGAGCTCTTCGCCACCATCGTGAAAGACAATCCTATTCAGATCATCCTTGTGCTCTCCAAGACCGAAGACATTCCTTCGTTCATCACACATATCGTGGAGGTGAAAGACAGGCATGTGGGCAAGAAGATGACGCGGGAGGATTATCTTGCCTCACAGGTGCCCACTCCGTCACAAGTCTTGGAAGCATCTAAGGCCGAGGCTATCCGCAACCTGCCCTATAATAATAAGGAGTACCACACGCACGAGGTGGCGAAGCTCAACCATGTCAGCATCCGCTACGGCAGTCGTACGATCCTCAAAGAGCTCGACTGGACGGTGCGCAACGGGGAGCGCTGGGCCCTGAGCGGTCAGAACGGTGCCGGGAAGTCGACACTGCTCAGTCTGATCTGTGCCGACAATCCCCAAAGCTACGCATGCGACATCTCGCTCTTCGGCATCCCACGCGGCACGGGCGAGAGCATCTGGGACATCAAGAAACATATCGGCTACGTCTCACCAGAGATGCACCGCGCTTATCAGAAGGACATCGCCGCCATCCGCATCGTAGCCAGCGGACTGAAAGACTCTGTGGGGCTTTATGCCAAGCCTTCTGCGGAAGAATACGAGACGTGCCGATTCTGGCTCAGCGTCTTCGGACTTGAGGGCAAGGAGAATACAACATTCCTCAAACTCTCAAGCGGCGAGCAGCGCCTTGTGCTCTTAGCCCGTGCCTTCGTCAAAGATCCCGAACTGCTGATCCTCGACGAGCCACTCCACGGTCTCGACAACAACAACCGCATGCTCGTGAAAAATGTCATCGACACATTCATGCAGCGTGAGAACAAGACACTCATCATGGTGACACACTATGTTGAGGAACTGCCCACGTGCATCGACCATAAAATAAGACTTATCAGACACTCATGAAAAAACTTATCTTCTCCCTCATGCTTCTTACGGCATCGCTCTCCGGGTTGGCAAAGGGGAACACGCTCACGCTGCGCGTCCTCGAGACGAGTGACGTGCACGGATCTTTCTTCCCCTACGACCTGCTCGACCGCAAACCGAAAGCAGGAAGCATGGCGCGCGTGAGCAGCTATGTGAACAAACTGCGTAAACAGTATGGCAAGAACGTGCTGCTCCTCGACAACGGCGACATCCTCCAAGGACAACCCGTGAGCTACTACTCCAATTTCATCGACACCACACAGACAAACATCGCCGCACAGGTCATCAACTATCTCGGCTATGACGCGGAGACGATCGGCAACCACGATGTGGAACCCGGGCACCGGGTCTACGACAAATGGATCGCCGCCGTCAAATGTCCCGTGCTCGGTGCCAACGTCATCAACACAGCCTCGGGCGCGCCTTATCTGAAACCTTACACCATCATCGAGCGCAACGGATGCCGCATTGCTGTCTTCGGCATGCTCACCCCCGCCATTCCCAACTGGCTGCCGAAGAACATCTGGAGCGGGTTGCGTTTCGACGAGATGGTGTCGACAGCCAAGCGCTGGATGAAAATCATGAAAGAGCAAGAGAAAGCCGATGTTGTCATCGGACTCTTCCATTCGGGAAAGTCGGGCGGTATCACGATGCCGACCTATGAGGAGGACGCCTCCGAGAAAGTGGCGCGTGAGGTGCCTGGCTTCGACCTCGTCCTTTTCGGTCACGACCACACCCGTCATCTCGACAAAGTCGTGAACATAGCTGGTGATACCGTGCTCTGCATGGATCCGGCCAACAATGCCATCACCGTGGCCGATGCCACTCTCTCCCTTAAAAAGAAGCAAGGCAAATGGACCCTGGTTCATAAGAGCGGCGTCTTACAAGACATCACGAAAGAGCCGGTGGATGAAGAATATCTCCGGCATTTCAAGGCTTACATCGACAAAGTAGACTCCTTTGCCAACGAGAAAATTGGCGAGTTCAAGCACACCATCTCGACCAAGGACAGCTACTTCGGCAACTCTGCGTTCAACGATCTCATCCTTAACCTCGAGCTGCAGATCACCCACGCTGACATCGCGTTCAACGCACCGTTGTCGTTCAACGCTACCATCAAGGCGGGGCCCGTGTATATGAGCGACATGTTCAAACTTTACAAGTATGAGAACCAGCTTTATGTCATGCGCCTCACCGGAGAGGAGGTACGTAAGCACCTCGAGATGAGCTACGATCTGTGGATGAACACGATGACGTCGCCCGACGACCACCTCCTGCTCCTCGACAGTAGGACACAAGGCGACGCCCAGCGCTTAGGATTCAAGAATTTCTCCTTCAACTTCGATGCCGCGGCAGGTATCGACTATACCGTTGACGTGACGAAGCCCGACGGTCAGAAAGTGACGATCCTCCGTATGAGCAACGGGGAGCCCTTTGACCCCAACCGATGGTACAAGGTGGCGGTCAACAGTTACAGAGCCAACGGCGGCGGAGAACTGCTCACCAAAGGTGCCGGCATCCCCAAAGACTCCTTGGAGAGCCGCATCATCTGGCGTTCTGACCGTGACCAACGCTACTATCTCATGCAAGAGATCAAACGACAGAAAGTGCTTGACCCGCAACCGAACCACAACTGGAAAGTGATCCCGGAGACATGGACCAAGCCTGCGGCGGAGAGAGACCGCAAACTACTTTTCGGAGAATAATATTAGCAATGACCTACTATTTCATATTTTGCAAGACAGCACTGCTCCTCCAGCGGCAGACTGACGGCACCCATACCATCCCTTGCACTGAAGGGGTACCGGTGAAGACACACCCCTGGACCCACATCATGAACATCACGCCCATGGAAGACGGAACGGCGGTGAAGACGTTCAACATCGAAGACCCCACACACCTTGAGATCCTCAACGACGGTCTCAAGAACAGCGGATATGACTTCATTGGCCTGCGCGAGTCGTTCTATCATCTCCCCGTGGAGCTCTATCTCAAAGCCGGGAAGTGCCAGGAACTGCTCTACTGGGATCACAACACACAGTTCTGCGGGGTCTGCGGTGCCCCGATGAAGATGCACACCGACATCTCCAAGCGTTGCACGCAATGCGGCAAAGAGGTGTGGCCACAGCTCGCCACCGCTATCATCGTGCTCATCCACAAAGGAGACGAGGTGCTGCTCGTGCATGCCAAGAACTTCAAAGGCGACTTCTACGGGCTCGTAGCAGGATTCGTGGAGACGGGTGAGACCTTGGAGCAGGCCGTGGCGCGGGAGGTCATGGAAGAGACCCATCTGACGATCAGGAACCTCACTTACTTCGGCTCGCAGCCTTGGCCTTACCCCTGCGGACTGATGGTCGGCTTCATGGCAGAATATGAGTCGGGAGATATTCATCTCCAACGCTCCGAGCTCTCACGCGGTGCCTGGTTCCGTTACGACAAGCTGCCTCAGATTCCACAGAAACTGAGTATCGCACGCAAGATTATCGACAAGTGGCTGGAACAATATGGCGTGAGAAGCAACCAGCCATAGCCGTACATACCCATACTACACCATGCAAAAAAACGACACATTTTTGCCCCATTTGTCAGAAATATAGCGTTATGTAGGGCTATGTCGATAAAAAGGTGTAACTTTGCATGAAAATATTGAATATAAAAAACATTCTTATTAGAATCATTTAAAACACGAAATGGACTGGTTAATCAATCTTTTCACCACCCAGGACTCCGTGGCTCACATCGTGCTGCTCTACGGCATCGTGATCGCCTGCGGTGTGCTGCTTGGTAAACTGAAAATCGGAGGCATCTCGCTCGGTGTCACGTTCGTCTTGTTCTGTGGCATCATCGCGGGGCACATAGGCTTCACGGCTCCCACGCCTATCCTCGGCTTCCTGCAAGACTTCGGTCTGATCCTCTTCGTCTTCTGTATCGGACTACAGGTTGGACCGGGATTCTTCGAGAGCTTCAAGAAAGGCGGTGTAGCACTCAACGGATTGTCGACCCTGATGATCATTCTCAACATCCTCGTCATGTTCGCCTGCTACTACATCTTCTTCGACACATCCAACAAGACCAATCTCCCGATGATGATCGGTGTGCTCTACGGCGCCGTGACGAACACCCCGGGTCTTGGTGCTGCCAACGAAGCGCTGACCTCCATCTTCCCCAACGGACAGGTGCCGCAGATCGCTAACGGCTACGCTTGTGCTTACCCGCTCGGTGTGCTCGGCATCATCGGCGCTACCATCCTCATCCGTTACATCACGAAGACTGACCTCAAGAAGGAAGAGGCCGAGCTCGAGGCTGAGGAAGCTGCCAACCCCCACGCCAAGCCTGTGGCTCTGACGCTCGAGGTGAGCAACGCTTATCTTGCCGGCCGTACCCTGGCGCAGGTCAGTGACTTCCTCGGCCGTGATGTCGTCTGCACACGTATCCTGCACGACAACACCGTCTCAATCCCTAACAAAGACACCAAATTTGAAGTGGGTGACAAACTGCACATCGTCTGTGCTGAAGCCGATGCCGAGGCAATCAAAGCATTCATCGGTCCAGAGACCGAGTTTGAATGGGAGAGTGCCAAGGACACGCAGCCGATGATCTCCAAGCGTATCATCGTCACCAACCCGAAGATGAACGGTAAGACCTTAGGAAAGATGCATTTCTCGTCCGTCTACGGCGTCAACATCACCCGTATCACGCGTCAGGGCATGGATCTCTTTGCATCACGCAACCACCACTTCCATATCGGGGACCGCATCATGGTCGTAGGCCGGGAGGAGGATGTCAACCGTGTGACAGAACTGATGGGTAACTCCGCACGTCGCCTCAATGTGCCAAACATCGCCACGATCTTCATCGGTATCGTCATCGGTATTCTCTTCGGTAGCATCCCAATCGCCATCCCCGGTGTGCCTGTACCGCTGAAGCTCGGTCTCGCCGGCGGACCGCTGATCATCGCTATCCTCATCGGCCGCTTCGGATACCGCATCAAGCTCGTCACCTACACCACAACCTCTGCCAACATGATGCTTCGTGAGATGGGACTCGCGCTCTTCCTCGCCAGTGTAGGCATCAAGGCCGGTGCAGGATTCGTTCATACCGTTGTCCAAGGTGACGGACTGCTCTATGTGCTCACGGGATTCATCATCACCATCATTCCGATCCTCATCGTGGGACCTATCGCCCGGTGGAAGTTCAAGTTCAACTACTTCACGATCATGGGTATGATTGCCGGTACCTACACTGATCCACCCGCCTTGGCTTACGCCAACTCGAGCTGCTCGAAGGAAGCTCCGGCCATTGGCTATTCCACGGTTTATCCGTTGTCGATGTTCCTGCGTATCTTCACTGCTCAGATCTGCGTGTTGTTCTTCTGCGGATAGCGAGAGCACCAGTCTCCCATATTCAAGACAAATTAGAATCCCCGATAAACACTGATTGCCATTAACTTTCCTTTCATTGAATATTCTCTCAATGAAGGAATAGTTAATGGCATTTGTCGTATAAGGATATAAGCACGATTCTGCCTTGTTGTTTTTGAGTTCAGAAAAATGTACCACACAAATTTTTCGTCTTCGCTTTAAGGGAGGAGAGGTCAAGTCGAGTTTCTTGTACAAATCAGAGAGCTGTTTCTCGGGCTCTGTGCACTGCCGTACCTCAACCTGGTTACTGTCGATCCGCTTTGCGATAGTACTTACGACTATCTGTGTACCGGCTATTCTCATTACTTTCTGCCATGACATCCTGCTCCCTTTCCGCCGAAGCTGGGGAATAACGATAAGTCAGCGCAATATTTTCTAACGCCAAATAAAAATCATAGAAAACTATGGCACAGAAAACACTAACGACTTCGTATCTATCGAAGTTAGCGAACGCCAATCACGACGGCGTGACGCAACAGATTGACGACAGGCTGCAAGCCTTCGAGACTGAGAACACCATGCTCATTCAGGCTGCAGCGGGAGTACACAGCACGGCAGGTGACACCCGTCACGCCAGAGTAACGCTACGCGCTCAGAGGCACAGTCCTGCACCCTCCCGACCTGCCTCTGAGCTTTCAAACGCTCTCACCTCATCAATAAGTAGCACCCCTACACGCTCAGACGGCCTCTTTGCACCGATAAGTAGCACCTCTATGCCCTCAGAGGCACCCACCTACAGGCTCCGAAGCCCCCTCCAAGCCCTCAGCGCCCCTACTTACAGGGCAGGAGAGCCCCGCTATACACCCAGCGTCACTTCTGATAGGACAGGAGCCATGCGCTGAACGCCCAGCGGACGAACATACAGGACACAAGACCACTAATATTCGGATAAATGTGAAGAAAAGAAATAAAAGCTACACTCTCGATGTCACTTTTTAGCCTTCTGTTTCGTTATTTATATGAGCGAGCTCAAAAGAGAACAATAAAAACATTGTATAACAGATAAAATGTAGAAAGTATGAAATTTGGAGAAACGTTAGTCCTCTTAGGGATTTTTGTAGTGCTTCCGA
>Ga0256406_1003184_pt1 | contig 20963 bp, 3 predicted proteins | sample RumenRJG_03DNA_FD_185986 | JGI IMG/M metagenome (GOLD analysis project Ga0256406, IMG submission 185986) | Bovine rumen microbial communities from Lethbridge, Alberta, Canada - RJG_03 | ecosystem: Host-associated > Mammals > Digestive system > Stomach > Rumen | place: Canada: Alberta | collected... | reverse complement strand
AAAAAAACAAATGTTAATATTGATGATATTAAGGTTAATGTTAATTTTGATGTTGTTATTAGAACAAACAAATTGCAATATAGAGGAAATATATCATTGGAAATGCCACCTTCAGATTTGGAGGAAAAAGGTGTTTCTAACTTAACAATAACTGATTTTAGCAATGTAGTATTTAAGAGAGAAAAAGGCGCATAAAAAAATCCTAATCATTTATGATTAGGATTTTTTGTGCTCATTTTTATTGAACAAAAATAATGACATTACTTTTTTATAGATTTAGAGATGCTTTTTATGAAAAACTTACGGAAATCAAAAACATAAAATGGCAAAATTTAAATTATTACACTATTGTTACTTTTTTTGTCGAAAAAGTAAATAAAATGTCAAAAAATCTGTGAATTAATAATCCGTAGGATAAAAAACTTTTTTCCATTTTTGAGCCCAAAAAGATACTTGAAATTATAAAAAAATACTGTAAAATGTGAAAATAGGATAAATATCCTGTTGGAGGGTAAGATGAAAGAAATAACAAAGGGTAAATCAAAAACATTAAAGTTGTTTAAAAATGGTAAGGCTAAAACAATTAGCATGATTAGTTTAATTGTGCTGGCGTTTACTTCGTTAACAATTTATGTTGCTGCAAATCAATCAATCAAAGTTAGCGTTACAGAAGCACCTGATGTTGATTTGGTGTTAGCAAAAGGGCAAACAGATGTGGATTTAACACAATTTGAGACAGATTTAAAAGCAGAATTAGAGAAACAAGGAGTTGATTCAAACAAAGTAAATATTCAGGCTTTAAATGTTACTGAAAATACTTTAAGCTCTGAATCCGTTAATGTTGATGAAATTGTTAATAGTTGGCAAAAAATTGGAGCTGACACATGGACTGCTAAAAATGGAATGATTTATAGTCAAGTACCAGGTGGAGTGGCAAAACCCAATTGGTGGGGTACAGGCTTAATTGATCAAAATGGATTTAAAACAACTAAATTTAATATGGATTTTACATTAGCCCAATCAGGTCAATTAAATGAGGGACCATGCTTTTTTGTTACTGTTAATGATGACGGCTCTTTAAATGGATATTTTTTCAATGTAAATAATCATAAGGCTTGTTATGGAAATCCTAATTATTATCAATGCAGATTATGGAAATTTAATCATTACACATTGGACCAATCATTTAGTGCTGGAATTAACGATAGCCGACAAATGTGGTGTTATCCAGTAAGTTCTGGATGGAATGTTGGAGGAACAACCACTTATGGAAATGATAGTTTTACATGTTTAGCAGCTTGGAATGGTAATCTAACAGCTAAGTATCATGTTGAAGCAGCAGATGGGCATATACTAATAACAATGGATGGAAATACGGTTGCAGATGTTAATGATTCTACATATACCCAGGGAACTTATGGATTTTGGGGTAATAATTGTGAACAAAAAGATTCAATGTGGTTAAAAGATATAAAAATAGGAACTGTAAAAGAATACATTAAAACTTTTAGTGATGTTTTACAAGAACCAACATGGAATAACAACACAATAAGAACAATAGTACATGTACAAGATAGTACAAGAGATGAATTTGCAGAAAACACACAAGTATCAGATATACTTGAAAGAATGATGAATAAAGGAATTTACTACATAGGTTGGGGAACTGATGCAAATAAAACCCAGATGGAAACCACACTAGCAGAAAACGATAGTCATGGAATGTTTACAGAAAACACAAAATATCAAACTGCCATCTCAGAAACTGCAAAATATATAAAATCATTAATTAAATCATACACAGCCACAAAAACAATAATAGCAGATGAACCATATGATTTAAATATTTTTCCAAGTAATATACAAAGTAACACATCAAATAGTGATTATCCAAATGGAAAATGGTTAGTAAAACAAGATACATCAAAAATAACAAATCCAGATGGACAATATGAAAAATCAGGTCAATATCAAGATACATTGACAAATGATTTTAAATATCCAGGGGAATACACAATATTTTATGAAGATCAGGAAGTTGAAAGAATAAATGTACATAGACGTCCAATCTCATCAATAAAATTCACTATTTCACAAGGACAATATAATTTAGACGGAACAGAATCATATGATCCAGATCATGATGACCAAGCAAATAAAGGAATAAAATCATATAAATGGGAATACAAAAAGGTTTCAGTTGGAGAAAGTAATGATTGGGTAAATATTTCAGACCAAAGTACTGCAACATGGAAAGTGCCAACAGCTGATAATTATTTAATAAGATTAGTTGTTACAGATGCTGATGGAGCAGAAAGTATTCCAACAATAAAACACGTAACAGGTGTAAGCAGTGATGACTCAACATTAAAACCAATTGCAGACTTTACAATAAAAGACGCAAAATTTTACTATGGTAATAAATTAGAGTTAGTAGATAATTCTTATGATCCAGCAGGGTTAGAAATAAAATCAAGAACATGGAAAATAGTAAAAGATGGGTCTATTGATGTATACGAAGGTGAAAACCCAGTATTAGACTATAACCCAGAAACAAATAAAACTATTGATTCAAATAAAATAGGAGTTGGAAAGTATAGTATATCATTAAAAGCAACAAACTCAAAAGGCACAACATCTGATGAATTTATTGGAAACTTTGAAGTAACAGATGATGTAACAGCCCCTACAGTAACAGCAACACCAGATAATGATGAAAAAACTAATGAAGCAATAAATGTAAAATTAAAATTCACAGATACAGAAAGTGGAGTTTTAGGATACAAATATCAAATCACAAATTCACAAGAAAAAATTGATAAAAATGACAAAAACTTTATAGAGGGTGTGATTGATACTAATAACGAATCAACAATAAAAGTAAATAATGCAGAAGAAAATCAATATATCCATGTAATTGCATACGACAATAAAGGTAATACAAGTGAAGATAGAGTAATTGGAAAATTCTTTATCCACTCAAAATACACAATAAAAATTCAAGCATTAAACAACAACTTAGGAATACAAGGAATTACATTTAATGTAGAAGGACAATATCAAAATGGTGATAGCATCAACCTTGGAAACTTTATAGCACAAACTGATAATAATGGAATTATAACAATACCAGATGTACCATTAAAAAAAGGACAAAATGGTATTACAATCACTCCATTAATTATGCCAGAAGGTGTATCACTTGCCAATAATGCAAAATATAAGTATGCAATGATATTATTAGATGATGATTTAAAAATGCAAAAAGACTTAACATCTACATCAGGTGGAGTAGCAGTAAGTGTAACAAACGAACCAGTACAAGATAGAAATGCATTTATAAAAATACCATTTAATCAAGAAAAAGCAGGACTTGTGATTTATAATGTAGATAGTGCATACCCAGATAATTATATAAGCGATGCAATTTTTGAATTAAGGGATAATGCAACACGTAATGTTATTGATTCTGAAATATGCACAAATGGTTCAACAAAATTGAGTTTTGATATTCCAACAGGAAGAGGAAATATTACTTATTTGTTAAGCCAGACAAAGGCATCAGCAGGATATGATACATTAAATGGAGATATTACATTAACAATAGCATATTCAAATGGAAAAATATTAAATATTACACCATCTGATTCTAGAATTTTAGTTAAAAATTCTCCTTGGAATATAACAATTCCAAATTCAAGGAGCGCGTCAGTAAACTACAAGAATAATATAAAATTAAAAATGCAAGCTATAGATTCAGTTACTAATGAAGCAATTCCAGGAGTTAAATACTCTATGGATGTAACACAAACAGATACAACAAATGGACAAACAGCACTTCATTATGAAATAAACGATATAGAAACAGATCAAGATGGATATTTAACATTTAATAACCTATATGCAATAGAAAATGAAGCATATTCAGCAACAATAAAAGTAGAAAGAGAAGAAGTACCAAGTGCATATATAAAACAGCGTAGCTCTAATTCATTTAATTTTGTTGTAGATTCTACAGGTGCAATGATTGATGCAAATAATACCCAAATACAAAATGATACAATAGAATTAGATGCAGATAAAATAGTAAAGAAAGCTACAAGAAATGTATGTAGATTTAGAGTAGTGGATAGCAAAAATCAAGATATAGGTCTAGAAGGATTAAAATACTTTATTGAAAATTATGATGAAACAGATGCTATTGATACAAATAATGGAAATTTACCAAAATCAGTAGCAACAGATTCAAAAGGAAGAATTGAAATTAAACCATTTGCACTTGATGGATATGGAGAAGCAATTTATAAAATATCACCAGATGGAGAAGAGCAATATGGATTAGAATTGGACAAGATACTATTTAGTGTTACATTTGATAAAGCAGGTGCAATGAGTGAAGCAAGGCAGGTTTCAAGTTTAGGAAATGTAGACGTAAACTTAAAAGAAGAAACAACAGATGTATCAGTAGAAGTAGTAGCTGAAGTAACGTATAAAGTAAATATACCTGATATTCAAGGAAAAAATTATTTAAGAATAAATTTGTCAAATTCAGAAGACAGAAACCCAATAAAAGGATCAGTATATCAAGTATTGTTTACAACGAATACTGGATATCAATGTCCAGCATTAATCACAACCGATGATAATGGAGTTGCATTAACTAAGATACCAGAAGCAGACTATTTAAAGATGGAAATAAAGGAATTAAAAGCAACATCAGGTTTTAGAAGGGATGTAATAACAAAAACTATAGAAGTGAAAGAAGCCGATGGAAGTCTTGTAAAAGTAAGTGATACAAATATGGATTCCCCATACTATTGGGATATTAGTGAAAACAATTATGTAAATGTGGTACTTTCTAATGAACCAAACAAAACAGTATCAGCAGTTTTAAGAGTACATTTATCAGATAAAAATGGTAATCAATTACTAAAAAATGCAATATTTACAGTTACTAATGTGGCAACAGATGAAAGTTCAAGACAATTAACAACAGATAGCAATGGTGAAGCAATTTATAATGGATTAAGATTTAATGGAGTAGGATGCTTTAATGTAAAAATAAATGAAATACAATCAGCACCAAATTATGCTGTACCAGGATTAAATGATCAATATAAAATTCAGTTTAGAATTGTAAAAGAAAATGGAGTATTAAAATATAAAGACTACACTGTATTATCAGGAACAAATGGACAATTAGCAGAACCAATAATAAGCTATGATGAAGAAGAAAACAACATAACAGCAGATATATATCTATTTAACACAATTGATGGAGGTGTATTTGATAATACACATTATAGTATAGATATTGATAGAGTAGATTCAAATGCAAATCCAATAAGCACGGATATGATAGGAAGAGACAATGCACAATACAAAGTTAATTTTGTGCCATCAAATACATCAACATCAAGATTAATAACTCCATTAACAATAAAAACTGATTTAAGCAATTCAACAGATGAGGAAGTAGAAATTTCACATATTGAAAAAACAAAAGGTAATTTTATGCTAATGTTACAGCAAACAACGGCTGAACAAGGAAGAAAAGTTGATAATTCTCCAATTTTAATACCAATAAAATATGATGAAACAACAGGTGCAATTGGAATAAATAATGATTCTAGTGTAGTATCAAGTATACAAGATCCAGTATATAATCATTATCTAACATCAACTTCAGGTGGAGTATATGCAATGGTTGATTATAGTCCAGCAATTCAGGGAACCACAGAGCAGGTATTGCATATAGTAATAAAAATGAACGATAAAAAGGATAATTCACTTCCTAAGGACACCAAATTTGATGTAGACTTTATAAAATTAGAACAAAACACAGAATACAATCCAGACACAACAGATAATATATTAACAGGTGCAAAATATGATGTACAAGTAAGTAATGCTGGTGGAGATTACTCTAATAAAAAATCTATTACAATAAATGGTATGGACAATGAAAATAGTGAATTGCAAAAATTAGATTTAAGTGAATCCACAATGATTAAATTAAATCAAACTGTAAATGAGAATGGAGTTGCAGTTAATGGTGCAACACACACATTACAAATAAAATATGATAAAAATACTAAAGCTTTTTCACTAGGCGATCAAACTACATTTGAAGGAGCATATATTTATGCGGTAATAGGAAAAACTACAGCAACAACAAATGAGCCATCACGTAATGTAGTACATATAATTATGATTGATACTCCGGCAACAGTGACAATAAGATTATTTAATAAGCAAAGAGGAAACAGTAACTGGACAAATGGAAGCACAGGGGTAAATGAAGATTATTATGCAGAATTAGGTTCTACAACAGCAGGGTCAAGAAAAGGTCATCAGTTATCATTGGAAGAGCAATATGCATTACCATTTAGGGAAGATACTTTAATAGATGCCACAGGATATAAATTTATGAAGAAAAATGACGGATCACAAAATAAAACAATCTGTAGAACATATTTAGTAGATGAAAATGGAAATGTATCAAATGATGTATATGAAGAAGTAACATCAGAAACAAATGCTATCCAAAATGATAAATACGGAACTGATAGTATACGTCTACAAAAAAATTACAAAAATAAAACTGCAAAAATTGAACTTTATGAAGAACATGTGATTTATGATTATAGAAAATCAGATAAAACACAAGAGTTTACATTGCAATTTGACGAAGATGGAAATGTAAAAAAATCAATCAATTCTGGAAATTTAAATGTATTAGAGGTTGTCGTACCAGGAGTAAATACTGTTTATTCAGGTGATTCAAATAAAGAATATTCTTATAATTATGATGACCAATACTATTATTATAGATATGTAACAAAAGCAAAACAAATAGCTGATAAATATGAATATAATTTTGGCTGGCTAGGGTACATCCATGATGTTTGGGAAGCTTTTTATGTACAACGTTATTACTATTTAGATAATCAGGGAAATAAGCAATATGTTTCATTATCTCAAAGAGATGATTCGTGGGATAATATCCATAGTAGTACAAATACTGAATATGAAGATAAAACTATAGGCGAAAATGAATGGCATGTTGGAGTAAATAAAGCAACTTTAACAAATTATGATGGTAGTAAAGGTCATTTTCTAAATATACATGGAATTGAAATAGGATTAAATGGTAATAGTTATTCATTGCAACAAACAGATAAAGCAACAACATCAGGCAAATATTATGCAAGAGATTATTTATACAACAAAGATAAAACAATAAGGACAACAAAGCAGGTTATAGATGCTATAAGAGATGATGCAAAATCTTCATATGACTATATTGCAAGTAACAATAGTATTGCAAATACTGATTGGCATCCATATTATCGTGTAGATGATTGGCAAGAAAAGAGCGTTGACTTAAGTACAGATGATTATAATTGCATTGGTAAAAATACAATATGTGTTGGTTGGTTACATGAAAAATCAGATCCAATGAATTTGGAATTTAATGTTAATGATGCGGATACTAAAGAGGCAATTCAAAACACACAATTTGTAGTACAAGTTAAAGACACAAATAAATCTGAGACTGAAACAACAAAAATTTACGATAATATAAATTATTCTGATATGTTAACTACTAATGCAGATGGAAAATCAAAATTAACAATTCATAACTTTGCAAGTAGAACAGTAGAATATACAGCGTTAATTTCTGATGCTGGATATGTTGCTGATAGTGATTGTGATGGAGGACAAAGAAAATATACAAGTGATGGAATTTCTACATTTACATTCCAAATAACCTATGATGATGATGGAAATATAATACCTGATAAAATTAAAGTAATCCAAGGAGGCACAAACGACAATATAGTAACTAGTGTTAATGAAATGCTACAAAAGAATTTAAAGATTGCTATAATAAAAACTGGAACAAACTTCTTGTCAATATATGTTAGAGAACAAGCAAAGAGTAATTTTGAAATAAAAGTAAATAAGAAGAGCAATATACAAAATGCAGATGGAAGTTATTCAGGCATTAAGGGAGTTAGATTTGAGGCATTAGTACAAGATGTAATAGATACAACGAATACATCCGCAGAATCTTCCAACACATCAAGCACATCTGGCTCATCTACTCAATCAGTTGTTAACTATCATACAAATTCATCTGTCGCAACGGATGAAAATGGTGATGTTACAATAAGAGTTAATTTAAAAGGCATTGTGGCAGCATATAACAACAAAAAAATCAAATTATTACTTACAGAGACACAAACAGCAAATGGATATGATTCACAACAGCAAACAGAGATATTAGTACCATTTATTAATGGAAAACCTGACAATGATAAAATTTCTTGTAATAGTCCTTACTTTATTAGTGCTAATGGAACATCAGCAAATGGCAAAGTGGGTGTACAAATTAATTTAATAGATAAGAAAATAGACACACCAAACTTTATATTACACACCATAGATGCTAATACAACAGATGAAATAAATGCTCCAATAAACCTTGCAGGAGCAAAATATAGTGTTAAAGTTTATGAAGGTGGAACTAGGTATCATGAGGATCCTGTTTATAATCGTACATTATTACCAGATTCAACAGTGGCTCCTATCAAAGCTTCAGATGTGGCAGGAATTACTAAGTTTACAATGGATACATCACATTCTTATGCAGGCAAATATAGCGAAAACTATGATGTAAACGGTCATACCATGTCACTTGGAAATGGACAATACAAAAATACAGTTGTATACGAAATTACTCAAACGGATGCAACAAATAAATATAATGTAAATGATCCAATGCTAGTTGAAGTATTGTATGATAGAAGTGGAAACATCTATAACATACAAGTACTATCTAATCAAACATTTGGAACACTTTATGGAGTAAAACCAGCAATAGATATTTCAGCAGGGTATGAATATGCTGATAAAAATAAAAAGACAATTGAATTAACAATTAGAAATGAATTAGAGCCAGAATTTAGACTTGATTTAACAAAAGTTGATATAAAGAACAATAATAATCCAATGCAAGGAGCATTCTTTAACGTACAATCTTATGTTAGAAAAGATGATAACACTTATGACTTTAATACAGTAGACGAATCAATATACACAACATCAACCAATGACGCAGGATTTATAACTGCAGGATTTAGAAAAAATAATTCAGGGAAAACAGTTCTATACAAAGTTACTGAAGTTAAATCTCAAATTAATGCAACTACGGGTCAAACTTCATATTTTGATGATGTGTTAAGAGGATTTGTTGAAGTATCATTTAATAAATATGGAGAAATAAATAGTTATAGATTTGTTAAGAATATTGGAGGAATAATATCTCAACTTTCACAAGGTGAATATAATATAGGAGATAACTATTTATCAGAATACAATCAACAACAATATGTAGAAGGTTTAAATGAAAAGAGATTAGGAGTTAAAGTAAATGCATCAACATTTAAAATAGGAATGTTCTTATATGCTCCAAACAATACAGTATATTCAAAACAAGGGGCAACATACAATATAAATGTACAATTATATAAAGCCGACTCTACAACTCAAGAACCATATTCTTGCAACTTTATAACTGATGCATCAAATGGAAATGGAATAATAGAAAACACACTAGGGACAAATAAAGATGCAAATGATTCTAATGTTATGGGAGAAGTTTTAAGAAATAGAAAAGAAACCCTAACAATCACTCCATATATAGAATTAAAAGATTATTTACCTACAGATCCAATAACAATTACATTAACATTTGATCAGAATGGCAATTATATATTAAATCCATCAATCAATGTCTCAGGGTTATTTGAATATGCGAGCGCAAGATTAACAACAAGCAAAATAAATACAATGGAGAAGAACAATCTTGAATTAGATATACCTTTATATGAAAGAGATAGACAACAATTAAGTATTAAATTATTTGATGATATTGACCAGAGTTTAATAACAAATGTACAAAATGCATATGTATTGAATTCAGTTTCAACACCTAATGGAGTAATATCAAATGAAGCTATTTCTATTGATAGAGATGGAAATGCAATATTTGATTTAGGTCCAAATTATCGTTTGGAAAATCAAACAGTAATTTATACATTAGTGCAAAAAGAAACTGACGACAATCATGTAATAAATTATTCTGGAACAAATGAAAATGCCCAAATATGTGTTAGCTATGATAATAAAGGTAAAATCAGCAATGTTACGGTTAGTCCAAGTGCAGGAACAAAACCTACTGGAGGATTAGATGAAAATCAAATTACAGCTGATTTAAGTAATTCTAAAGGTACAAACCTAATATTATTAAATGATGTTAACAGAAGAAAAACAACCGCAACAATTAAAAATATAAGCTCTACATCTAATGATAATATTCAAGGAAGTATGTTCCAAATAAAAACAGTTGATACAGGGGTATCAACACAAACAAGTATTTCTACAAAAGACGCACAAAAAATAATAATAGCAGATGGTAAAACATTTATAGAGCCAAAAATAACAACTACTAGTCAAATAAATGGAAATCAAAGAAATAGTGTTATGCTTAACTATATGGATGGAATTGATAATGATTTAACAAAAGAAACAGATTCAAATGGAGAACTAACATTAAATCCAGGTCCACACTTTACAGGAAAAACAGTGCGTTATGTATTAAATCAAAAAACTAAAGCTAATACTACACAAATGACACAATCAGAATTTGAAGCATATGAAGGATATAAACAATTACCAAGTCAGGGAATAGAGTTTGAAATAACATGGGATAGTAATGGAAACTTTGTAAGTGGAAATATTGCAAATTGTCCAGATACATCAAATACTGCGTTAGTAGCAGAATATGATAAATATACATCAGATAATTTAATTACATTTACAGCTGGAAGCAACCCATATGACTTTAACATAACAATAAAATCAATTCCAAAGCTAACTGTAGGAATAATTACTAAGAACTCTGTAACAAAAGGAAATATTGGCAATGGTAAATATCATCTTGCATTATATTCAGACAATGGTAAACAAATTGGAACAAGTGATGTGTTAAAAACTTATGATAACTTTATTACACATGGTGGAATTAATACTCAAATAATAAATAAATATACTTCAACACAAAATGTATATTTATTAGTATATGAAGATCAAGCTCCAACAGGATATCAACATATTTATCAATCAACAGCTGGATTATCAAAAAATGATATAACATCTGGACTTGTTGCAATATATAGTTATACAATAGACAGTAATGAAAATATGATAAGTCCATTACAACAAGTAACAGTACCAATAACATCATTAAATATTACACAAGATGTTATTAACAAAACAATGGCATATAGTTCAAGATTTACTGTAGATACATCAAATATTGGAAACAAGCATAAAGAAACAGCTCATGATATTCATTTAAATATCAGTTATGATAAAAACAAAGAATTTTTGGTGCATTTAAAGAATGTTAGGAGCGATACACAAGCCGGACTAGGAAATGTTAAATTTAAATTGACTTATGTAAATGGTCAATTAGGAAACACAATAGAAGGAGATAATGTTAAAACAGATCCTCAAGGTATAATTAGTGTTCCAGATGCTAATTCTACAATTATAAATGATTGCTTTAATTTAGGTATGTTAAATACAGATTCAACATTACAATTGAAAATTCATCAAGATTATAGTGGAGTTCAGGCTATTGATCAGGCACTTGGAGAATTAAATGATGTAGGACTTTCTATTAAATTAAATAAAGATGGTGGTATAGATGTTGATACAGATGGTAATATTCAAAATATTAGTGTATTGGATGATGGAGCAACATATTTAATTATAAATGGAAATGCTTGCAAAATATCAAGAGGTGCAAGCGAATATGAATTAAATATTACAGTAATAAACTCTCCAAAACTAACATTTAATATTAGAAACATAACATCAGGAAACAGTCCAACTTCTCTTGATAGTGATATTAATATATTAGAAAATGGGATAGATATAAGCACAGACACTTTAACAAATAAACCATTCAATGTACCAACATCAGGAGTTAATAAGGAAATAGTACCACAACCTAATAGTGAGGTAAAATATGAAATTGACCAGATTAAAATAAATACACCAGGGAATTTTGTGTTATCTAATCCAATAGAATTTAAAATTAAATATGATAATGATGGAAGTATCACTAATATTTCGTCTGACAAACTTAAATTTAAAACAACAACAAATAATGGTCAAATTACAGGTTATACGTCAGATACTTCAGAATGTAATATACAATGGATAATAAAAAATAAATATACTATTTATATTAATATTATAAATAAAGAAAATTTCAGCTTAACTGTAAATTTATTAGATTATTATGATAAACCAATTAGCCTTGCTAATAATAATAGTAAATATACTATTGATGTTAAAGAAATATTAACTACAGAAGGTGTTAATTCAGGCAGAACATATGATGGTTATAGAAACTTTGATTATTCATTGCCTGTATCGAAAATTTCAAGTGAACCTGAAGATTTATCATATACATTTAATAATACAAACCTTAATAATGGAGGGATAACTGCAGACTCAGGTAAATCTGCAAGGACAAATATAACTCCAACATCTCAAAAGGTTAAAAATTATTCATATTATTACATTAAAATTAACGAAGATAATTTAAATAGAGTAACAAATGGTGAATATACAAAGAAACTTTCAGATAACGAAGATAATTTAAATGCAGCAACAAATGGTGAAAATACAAATAAACCTTCAGATGATGTAGGAAATGGTTTCAGATATGCAAGTGAAAATGATTATGATGCAAAAGTAAGAGTTTACTTTGATACAAATGATAATCCACAGGTAGATCAAGTTTATTTAAGAACAGGTTCTGGGAGATATAGTGACATTAGAAATTTTGGTGATTATCTAAATGTATCAGCTCAAGCTAATTCTAAAAATATTGTAATTACTATAAAAGTAGCACCTAAAATTACACTTAATATTGTAAGAGAAGATGGAATAACAGGTCAGAAATTAATAAATAGAAATATTAATGTTACAAGAATAAAAACAACTTCAAAAAATAGAAGTGATATTAGCCAGGGTTATAGTGGTGATTTGGAACAAATAGGAACATTTACAACAGACATAAATGGAGTTGCAACAGGAAATATCAAAGGTGGATTAACTATAAATAGAGGGAATCCAAATTATTGGACAAGAAATAGTAATGTTTCTACAGACTGTGATGAGATATTTGTACTTTCAGATACATCATCAAATGACAATATTTCGAGAACAAAAATTTTAAATAAAAAATTATATGTTAATATTGATAGTAATGGATACATTTCAGGAGCTTCTACAGATCTTGTTGATAAAGATATAGTCAATGTTTCTTATAATCAACAAAGCAGAACTATTAATGTTGTATTAAAAGACATTAGAATGGTAAACTTTATAATTCGTAACATGGATTATATAAATAAACAAGACAGAAGCAGAATGTCAACACTATATCAAAAGACAGGAATAAGTGAACAATTTGAATTTAAAAATGGTATTACAAATAATTCATATACTGTTTCAACATCAGAGGAATCTGGTAACTTGCCAAAAGTTACTGTAGGAACAACTGTATCTAATGGTAGAATTACTTATTCTGTAATACAAAATACTAATAATAAAATAGGTTATGAACAAATACCTTCAATTAATTTTGAAGTTAAATTTGATACAAATGGTAATATTGTAGCAAATAAAGATAGTGATGGAAGAATAATACCAAATGTAAATTTGTTTAATAATAGTGATGCGACTCAAAGATTAAGATTTGAAATTGAAGATCCTACTGACCCAACAACAATGACAATTTATATTTATTCACAACCACAATTACTTGTAAAATTGCATGCTGTGGATAAATATAGCAATTCAGAAAATGCTAATGGGATAAATGGATTAAAATTCATGGTACAAAGATTAGATGGTAATGGAAATGTTGACCAAAATCAAGTATATTCTAATGGAATATATTCTAATGATAATTTAACAAGAGAATACAAATCAGAAAATGGTGATGTATTTATTCCTGTAAAATATGCTGATGTAATTGAAAACAATGCATTTGCAAATACAACATTAAAATATAGAATCTCAAGTGATACAAGCTATACAAATGTAGGAGATACAGAAGGCTATGGAGAAATAGATCCAATTGATTTTGAAATTACATTCCAAGGAACTACTGGAGATATAATTACTAATAATTCGTTAGCAAAATATCCTATAGCAATTCCAGGAGTGACAGGTCATATTTCTAAGAACTATGATGGCATGAGTGTATATAACTCAAATTCATTAAATCATTCATCTAGTATAAGTTCAGTACATGCAGATGATTTAGGAACCGAAAAAGAATTTAGAGAACTTGATGTTAGAATAAAAATGTCAAAGAAAATTGGAATAGGATTTGTAGTTACAAATGATAGTCAAAAGCCAGTTCAATTAGATGATGTAATATTTAATGTAAAAGAAGAGATTGATGGAAATAGCACTCAAAATAGTTCTAAAAACACAAATGCTACTAATATTAATGGTGAAACTTACACATATATGGCTAATAGTAATGATTTCAATGACTATACTAGTAAAATAAGACATGTAACATATACTATAAGTCAAAAATCAAGAGGTTCTAACATTGGATATAGGTTTATTGAAGATATTAAATTTAAACTTGATATTGACCAAAATGGAAAAATATTATCTTCAACGCCAGAATATATAAGTGGTAAAACGTCAAATATTACAATACAATTAAGTAATACAAATGATTACTTAAAGTTACCAAAGTCAAGTAAAAATGTAAATATTATTGTTAAAATAAAATTAACACAAAGTGTAACATTTAGAGTAATAAATCGTGACATAGATGATACTGATAGTAATCCAATACCAATTAAGGGTTCTAAATTTAATATTAAAGTTTCAAATACAAATAGTGTAGATGGAGAAAAAACATATACAACATATGATAATGGTATTATTAAAAATGAAAATGGAGATTTAGGAATTAGTAATCTGGATAATAACGATGGAGATATTATCATAGATATAGATCAAATATCTATACCAAACGGATTTGCAGATTCTGATAAAAACCATAAATCTGAAATTAAATTTGCTTTAACCACAGGGACGAAAGAAATATCAATTTCTAATCCATCAAACGAATGGACACAAAAAGCAACAGCAGATGGAGGAGAATACTATATTCCTGATAATAATGGAAATTTAAGATATTACATAAAATATGATAATAAAACTGGTATTATAGAAGCATATTATTATAATAAGAGTCAATTAACATTAGATATACTTTCAAAAGATTATTCAAAGGCTCAAGAAGACCAAACATTGGCATTACTGGGAGCACAATATAGTATTTCATATCAAGAAGGCGTGGCAAATACTGATTTGCAAACAATTGCATTAAATCCTGTTAACACAATAGAAGGTAATGTTAAAGAAGATAATTCAGATGGTACTGTAGATGGACATACTAAATTTAATATTTTAGGAACACATCAATTTAGTAACAAAACTGTATTATTTACACTTAAAAATGAAAGTGCACCTTATACAATAAATAAAAATGATTCAAATAAACAATTAGAATATTTACCACTAACAGATGTTGTAAGTTTCTATGTTACATTTAATGATAAAGGGCAAATTGTTGATTCAAACGGAAATTTAAGTGGAGGAAAAAATGCACCTTCTGATATTATAAACATATATGAACATAATGGAAATGCACCACAGAACATATCAAGAGTTGATGCAAAATCAGTAGATAATTGTAATGCAATAAATTTAGAGCTTATGTTTGTAGAGAATATTGCTGAATTAAATTCTAATTACAAATTAAGAATCTATAATTTGGATGACAAAAACCCATTAGGTACTGTAAAGGGTAGTGACACAAATGATGATAATCATCCTGAATATACAGTAATATTTGCACAAAAGGATTCTAATGGAAACTATAATACGATAGCTCAAAAAACAGGAACTGTTGATGATTCAGGTGTATTAACGGTAAAAAATTTAGCATACACTGGGGATTTGCAAGTAACAATTATACAAAATACGATTGGAGAAAACCACTATGGTGTTCCTAGTCCTAATAATATTGGAATAATTAGATATTCAGCAAATGTAACAAGTAATAATGATATTAATTTAGAAATGGATAGTCAATTTAACAATGTAAACAAAGGAACATCTGCCGAAAAATACGTAAAAGTGGAAAATGGCAACAAATATACTGATAATGAATACATGACAGGAATAGTAGATTCTAAATTTAATTTAATAAATGTAAAAGTATATAATGTTCAAGTAATTTCAGTTAAATTATGTGAAGTAGCAAGTGATGGAACAACTCCAGTTCACTATACAAATGACGCAGATAAACTAGAGTATACATTTACAACTGGAAATGATACTGCAACAACAAAAACAAATGAAAATGGAGAGATTTCATTTAATATAATTAAACCTGCCAATGTAACAACAGAAACAATTGTTATAAATCAAACAAAGCATAAAGGTATATTAGATAATGATGGAAATGTAACAATAGAATATGATGCAACGAATGGTAAAGTTTCATCAGTAACTTCAAGTGATAGTAAGATATTCATAGTTAAACATAACGATTATGATGTTACAATTAAGTCTGTACAAAGAGATAATTTGAATGAAACATATAATATTAAGTTAAATCTTTACAAGATAGACTCAAGCAATAGTATGTTCTTACCAAATGCAACATTGCAGGTATTAATTAAAAGATCGGGTGTAACATTCTATAAGGTTGTTACAACAGATGAAAATGGAATGGCAAGTGTAGATTTACCAATTGTTAGGAGTGCAGATTATGAAATAACAGAACAGCTTTCTCCTGATGGGTACATTAATGATAGTATTACTAAATATAAATTTAGAATTGATGTAGATAATTTCGGAAATGTAACAATAGATCCGACAAGTATTCAAAATATTAGTGAACCTAATATAACAAGTGGAATGACAAGCGGTGGAGAAGGAATAGTTGAATTAAAAATACCAAATGCTGCTATTGGTAGCAAGATTATTGTTCATAATATTCAAAGGACAAGTCAAGAAAATGCACCAGCAATAAATATTAGTGGAAGCACATTTGAAATAAGTGATGTTACAAATAATAAAAAATACACATGCAAGAGTGATAAGAATGGTTTAGCAAAGATTGTACTTCCTCAGATAACTGATGATACCAAAGATTATCAATATAAGATAAAGCAGGTACAAGCTGCAGATGGATATGAATTAGATTCTTCTGATAGAATTATAAATGTAAGGTATAATTCTGATGGAACAATCAATAGAGTATCAATAAATAACGGATATGATCAGCCAACAATTGATGCAAATAACACAGCAACAACGATTAAATTTGAAAATGAATTATCTAAATCAAATTATCCAAAATTCTATATTGAAGTGCTTGATACTGATGATACTGCAAGAAGTTTACCAATACAAGGAACACAATATAAAATTGAATTTAATGATATAAGTTCAACAGGAGAGACAGGAGTAGATGGTAAATTTAAAACAGCTCAGATGAGTCATAAAGGAGATTTTACAATAAAACTTACTGAAACAGCAATTAATAATAGCTATACAAGGTACATAGACCCTTATATTATTACAGGTAATATAACAGCTCAAGGAGCAGTAACTATTAATGATAAAGGTGGTACTGATTGTACATATGACGATAATACGAGAACATTTAAGGTACATTTAACTAATAAATTACTTAATAATCAACTAGTTATTCAAGTAAACAAATGTTATATAGATGATAACAATCAAATTCAAAGAATTAGATCAAACCCAGTTAAGTTTAATGTAAAAATTGGAGATAAAGAGCCAAAAATGATAGCAACAGATATGGAAAATGGTCAATATGTATTTGCTCCAGTATCTACAGCTAACATATCTACATTACCAATCAGCATTACAGAAGAGACAAAACCAACAGGATACGAAAAATTAAATGATACGCTTACTGCAACAGTAACATTTGTAGCAAATACAACTGGTGGATATGTTGTGAATGGAGTTACATCAGATTCAAATACATATTTAAAGGTTGGTCAAGTAAGTAATACATTTGTTGAATTAGATGTTATTAATAAAAAATCATCAAATGCCGTAATTTCACCATCAGATGATGAGTTATACTTAAGGTCAAAAGACGATATATATCCGGTTACATCTGATTTAAAATATATGTATAAAATACAACCATGGACAACTGTTCAGGAATTTATGAATAAAATTGATACTAATGGAACAGCAAAAGTTTATGATACAAATGGTAATGAAAAAGCAAATAATGATTTGGTAGGAACAGGTATGAAAGTAACATCTACAAAAGGAGGAAAAGCTATCTCTTATACAATAATTGTAAGAGGAGATTGTGATGGAGATGGAGAGATTCATGCTAAAGATAGAAATGATATACAAAATTTAATACTTGGAATATCTGTTAGAAGTAAATTACCATTAGAACAAGTTGAAAAAGCTGCAGATGTAGACTACAATGGTGGTATACATGTAAAAGATAGGAATATGGTACAATATGTAATTCTTAATAATAATAAGTTCCAAGATCATGAGTCTACAAATAATTAAAAAATCATAAATTTACCAATAATAAAGCAGGAGCATCATTTGCTCTTGCTTTATTATTGATATGCAATTAGATAATTTTAAAAAATAATAAAAAAACGAATTGGTTTATGTTGACATATAATGATCGATTATGATAAACTTAATAAAGAGTAAAAAAGTGGAGGATAAAATGAATAAAGTAATAAAAATAGTTTTGATTTTTTTTGTAATTTTCTCAATTAATTTCGCAAATTTTGTAGTAAATAACCAAGTAGAAGCTGCTTCTAAGCCGGTGCAGTTTATATTCCGCACTGACAAAGCTAAATATAATGTAGGTGATACAATTATTGTAACATGTGAAATAAAAAATGGAGTTGTTAATGGCTTTTTGGGATATGATGGGATAATTGCATATGATTCTAACATGTTAAAATATAAAAGCTGTAATTTATTACTTAATACAGACGAGTGGACATTAAAATACAATGATAGTACTAAAAAGATATTAATTGGATATGATGTTGAAGGCGATGGATTATCAAAAGATGGAGATATTCTTCAAATGAAATTTACTGCTTTAAAGGAAGGTAGCTTTAATGTTAATATGACTGATGTAAGTCTTGACGCAGATTCGACAAAATATGATTTAACAGCTGCATCAAGTATTGTAGTTCCAAAAGATAATACACACACAAATACAGATGCAGGTAACGAAACACATAATAATACTATTACTAATACCGATGCTGATAATAATACCAATACCAATACAAATACAAATACTAATACTAATACAAATACTAATACAAATACAAATACAAATACAAATACTAATACAAATACCAATACAAATACAAATACAAATATAAATGCAAATACAAATACAAATGCTAATATAAATGCAAATACAAATAGTTTAGATTCTGATGCAAATTTTTTAAAAAAGGATAGCACTGTTGCTAATAAAATAATTCCTCAAACAGGAGTTAGTACAAAAGTAATTTTTATAATACTTATTGTAGCAATTATTGGAGCAGTGGCGGGCGCATTCTATGATAAATATAAAAATATTAAATAATTATATTTAGACGATTGGTTTAAATGTGTACAGATATTATCTAGAAAGGTAATTATTGGATAAGAAAATGAAAGAAAAAAAAGAAGAGCAAAATATAAAACCTGAAGGGTTAAATAATAAAAATATTAAAATTAAAAGTAAAAAAGATAAAAAAATAATGGAGAAAAAAACAATAAAAAGAAAAATAACAATAAATAAACCTATAAAGGTTATTTTAGTTGTTATAATTGTTGTTATTGCATTAGTGATGTGTCACTCAATCAAGAATTATGTAATAATGAAAAAGATAAATAAATTGTCATATAATAAATCAAATTCTATTAATTTTCATATTAAGAGGATTACTACAGATGAAAAAAGTGGCAACACTTATGTTACAGAGGGGTTCTGTTTAAATGATAATTACAAATCAATAGTAAAGAGAGATAATAAAACATATACCTTTATTAAAGTAAGATATGGGGGAATTGCTTTTACTGAAGATGGCATTAATAAAACGGCAAAAATTTATAATGAAAATTCTTCTGGAATTGGAAGCTATATGCATCCAGCAGATTATGCATTTAAAGAACAATTTAAAAATGGTTTTACTTCTGCCATATTAATTAAATTTATTAGTGGAAATAAATATTATGTTATTACCAGTTCAAATCTTACAACTTATGATTATGGCGATGATATTAAAAAAGTTGAAATATATATTAATTCAAAAACTGGGTTAGCAGAAAAAATTATAGAAACTAATAAAAATGGAGATACTACTAGATATGAATATCAATATGAATTTGATGATGTAACTAACGAAGATATTCAATCTCCAGATATTTCTAAGTATAAATTTGAACAGAAATAAATTATAAAACAAATGTTATTAGTTAATGGTTCATTGTATGACGTTTAATGACTCGTTTATTAAACACCAAGCAATGAACCTATTAACTTGTAACAACTGTTGCAAAGTAAATCTAAAAATAACTTGATAAACTAAATAAAATAGTATATAATATGTGTAGGTATGAGAGTATTCCCTTATTTTAGGATATTTTCAATAAAAGCCTATGAATCTTGTCAGGTCCGGAAGGAAGCAGCAATAAGTAGATACTTTTATGTGGAGGTATCCTAAAACAAAGGAATATAA
>Ga0256406_1003183_pt1 | contig 20966 bp, 21 predicted proteins | sample RumenRJG_03DNA_FD_185986 | JGI IMG/M metagenome (GOLD analysis project Ga0256406, IMG submission 185986) | Bovine rumen microbial communities from Lethbridge, Alberta, Canada - RJG_03 | ecosystem: Host-associated > Mammals > Digestive system > Stomach > Rumen | place: Canada: Alberta | collected... | reverse complement strand
GTTAACATTCATATGGATCTCCTATCTTGTATGTTTGGGTACACACAATTATACGAGATCCATTTTTATATTCGTACTATATCTCCGTCCCACATGGCGTCATATCAACAGGTTTTGGGATTGAGCCATTTTTATTACACAATTCGGTATAATAATAGTTATGTTTTAAAACTATATTATTTAGCTGAATGCAGCCATTATTTCTACCTCAAAGGGCATATTAATCTTAACTTCCAGAAATATTATCGCTTGAATGCTTACAGCCGTTGAGTTTGCTTACCCAACGGCTGTTTTATTATTTTTCTGAATTAGCATGTAGGACATGCTAATAATGTTTTATCTCGTATAGGATAATACTAACCTTCAAATATCCATCAGCTATTTTTCTGCATTTCAAAAGTAACTATTTCCTTTTGAGAACGAATAAAGCAGATCAGGGAAAGTCCTCTGATCTGCTTTGATTTTTAGAAGCACCGTTTGCACTATGCCTCAAATTTATATTTAAATACAGTTGCTTACTTCACTTCGGCATTGCCATATGGCAGACCTTCGTTGAAGTTTCTGGCATTCTCCATCGTAACAGCCGCAATTGCCTGCAGTGCTTCACGTGTGAAGAAGGCCTGGTGAGATGTCAGAATGAGGTTTGGGAAAGTCGTCAGTCTTGCCACAATGGAATTCTGCATCATATCATCGGAGTGGTCGACATAGACATTGTCATCTTCACCTTCATAGACATCCAGAGCAACGGCATGGAACTTATTGGCACGAAGGCCTCTGATCAATGCGTCCACATCAATCAGACCGCCGCGGCTTGTATTGACAAGCATAACGCCATCCTTCATGCGAGAGATCGCTTCATCATCAATCAGATGATACGTGCCGCCCTCACCCATGATCAGCGGTGCATGCAGAGAAATCAGATCTGACTTTTCCAGCAGTTCTTCCTTGGTTACATAATGCAGTAAGCCGGACTCTTCCAGCTTGGCATTCGGATACGCATCCCAGCCAAGCACTGTCATGCCATAGCCCTTGCAGATCTGGGCCATGATCTGACCGATACGGCCAGTTCCCATGATACCGGCAACCTTGTTATGCAGATCAACGCCAAGCAGGCCATTCAGCGTGAAGTTATTATCCTTGACACGGTTGTAGGCTTTGACGACTCTGCGGTTGGCAGCCTGGATGATGGTCATGGCATGCTCCGCAACGGCATATGGAGAATATGCCGGCACACGCAGAACGGTAATGCCCTGTTCCCTGGCCGTCTTGAGATCAACATTGTTGAAACCGGCGCAGCGCAGCAGAATCAGCTTGACGCCATAGCTGCCCAGTTGTTCCACAACATCACGGTCAGCCTCATCATTGACGAAGATGCATACGGCATCATAGCCCTCTGCCAGATGCACACTTTCACGTGTCAGACGGGAATTGAAGTAGTGAATATCAACATTATAGGTACCTTCACCCTTATCACGGGAAAGCTCTGTAAAGAACAGACGGTCATAATCCTTGGTGCCAAAGAAAGCAACCTTGAGAACCGATACCGGCTTATCCTTCGGGCTCAGCTCGTTCAGAACTGCCTGAATCTTTTCAGAAGCAGGCTTTTCATCCTCGCCCTCAATGCTGAAATGCAGCACGCTGCCTTTTGCCGCATGCAGGGCAAGAATCTGCAGGACATCACGTCCGGAAGCACTTGCCCCATTGCATTCAATTGTCACTGTAGATTTGAAATCTGTGCAGGCCTGGGCAACCATTGCGGCAGGACGGGCATGAATACCAAGCGTATTTGTTACCTGATAATCAAAACGTTCCATGAAATTATTCTTCCTCCTCTTATTTTCACCATTTTCATGATAGTGAACCCCGTTATGAATTTCCACTAATATGATAATGCGAATTTCTCATCTCTGGCACAAAAGATGCGCTATAATTCTGGCTCAGGAGAATACATATGCTGCGAATCCACCAGGTATACTGCCCGATTGGACAGTCACTTACCAAAACACAAATTGCAAAGAAACTGCACTGTACAGAGGAAGATATCCAATCCTTTCAGATTGAAAAAGAATCACTGGATGCACGCAGAGATGAAATGCATGAAAGCTACACTGTCCTTGCCACAGTACGAAATGAACACCGGTATCTGAAGCAGAAAGATGTCAGTGAAGGAAAGCCGGAAATCTATCAGAACCCTGCTCCTGTTGCGTCTGATATACGGCCGATTGTTGTTGGCTTTGGTCCTGCCGGTATGTTTGCCGGCCTGCTGCTGGCAGAAACAGGTCTAAGGCCGATCATCATTGAACGTGGCAAGCCGGCTGAACAAAGGGCAAAGGATGTGAATGACTTCTTTACCAAAGGCATCCTGAATGTATCTTCCAATGTCCAGTATGGAGAAGGCGGTGCCGGTACATTCTCAGATGGCAAGCTGACAACCCGTATGAAGAATATCCGGGTACAGAAAGTGCTTGCTGAACTGGTGGAAGCCGGCGGAGATCCTGCCATTGCCTGGCAGCACAGACCGCATTTAGGCACAGATGTATTGAGAACAGTGGTCGTCAATATCCGCAGAAAGATCATCGCGCTTGGCGGTGAAGTCCGCTTTGAAACATGCATGCAGAGTCTGAAAGTTGAAAATGGACAGGTCACAGGCATTGAAACAAACCATGGCACATTTCTTTCTCCCTATGTCATCCTGGCTGCCGGCCACAGTGCCGCCGATACCTATCACACACTCTTTGACCAAGGCATTACAATGGTGCCAAAAGACTTCGCAGCCGGAGTCAGAGTGGAGCATCCTCAGCAATTGATTAATCAGAATCAGTATGGCCGATATGCCAATCATCCAGCACTGTCCCCTGCCTCATATTCTTTGACGTATCACGCAAATAATGGCAGAGGCGTCTATTCCTTCTGCATGTGCCCGGGCGGTGTCGTCATTCCTGCCTCCACCACGGAAAACACACTGGCAGTCAATGGCATGAGCTATTCCAAACGAGATGGTGCCAATGCCAACAGTGCCATTCTTGTCCAGATTCCAAGTAAGGACTTTGACCATGGTTCCCCGATGGATGGCTTCGCCTTCCAGAAGCAGCTGGAAGAAACTGCCTTCCATCCCGGCTATCAGGCAGGCGCCTCCAATATCAAAGACTATCTGGAACACAAAGTCTCCTCAGACCTTGTCATTCCTTCCTCCTTCCCGCGCGGTATCATCCTGGAAGATCTGCACCGTCAGTTTCCAAAGCCTGTCAATGATGCGCTGGAAGAGGGCTTTGTCCATTTTGATAAAAAAATACCCGGCTTTATCAGCCAAGGTATCATGGTCGGCATGGAATCCAGATCTTCCTCACCCATCCGTATTCTGCGCAATGAGGATGGCACCTCTCTTTCCTGCAAAGGACTCTATCCATGCGGAGAAGGCGCAGGATATGCCGGCGGCATTGTTTCCAGTGCCGTTGACGGCATTCGTCAGGCCGAAAACATCATCACTTCCCTAATGCTTTAAAATCAGCCGTTTCATGCCGCAGCCATCTGCGGTGTGAGACGGTTCTTTTGACGGCAAGAGGACGCGGCTCATCCGCGAACGTCACCACATTGGGCGTGCCATTCTTCCACAGCTCCATCAGATCCTGTGCATCCTCCACAAAATCACGCACCGGCATCAACCCATATAAGCGCGGCGGAATCACTGCCACCGGAATCGTATACTTCTTTGCGTCCTGTCTTACCTTCCACTCACAATGCGGGCAGACCATCGCAATATCCACTTCATTCATCCGTTCCAACAGATGCACAATCGGAATAAAAATAAACTGAACCTGATCCTCCAAGTGCAGACGACTGACTTCTTTTTCCAGATGGGCGGCCAGTGCACTGGAAGAAAAGCCGCCTCCACAGCAAATCGCAATTTTTAACATATAACAATTATGCACCTCGAAAGATGATTTGAAAAGAATGCCAGATAAATTCTGAAGTGAAGCATCTGAATCAAACAGAACCCCATGGATTCCATTCCTGTTTGTCATGGATCCTCATACGCATACCGACAGGATACATGTGTCATCCCAGTAATCTTCTGCCCGCAGGTACAGCCATCGATGCCATCATCCTTTTTATGCTGTTTGCCGTCTGAGCAGATTTCTTGATCGTGTATTTATATTTGATAAAATATATTTGTATCAAATTTATTTAGATAATACCTATGGCCAGCCGGCCGCTGCTTGTGCAGCAGAAAGGAAAAAGATGAGCACATTTTATGATTATTCTGTAAACGATCGTAATGGCAATGAAGTTTCGATGAAGAAGTTTGAAGGAAAGGTTGTTCTGGTTGTCAATACTGCTACCGGATGCGGCTTTACGCCGCAATATAAGGATCTGGAAGAGCTCTATGAGGCAGATCATGACAAAGGACTTGAGATTCTGGATATTCCCTGCAATCAGTTTGCCGGCCAGACACCGGGTACTGATGAAGAAGTGCATGAGTTCTGCACACTGAAATACAACACAAAGTTTGATCAGATGAAGAAGAGCGATGTCAATGGCGAAAATGCGCTGGATCTGTATAAGTTTCTCAAGAGCCAGCAGACATTCCATGGCTTTGGCAAAGGTCCAAAGGCCGTGATGATGAGCGTCATGCTGAAGAAGATCGATCCGGATTATCAGCACAATTCAGAGATCAAGTGGAACTTTACAAAGTTCCTGGTTGACCGCAATGGCAATGTTGTACGCCGCTTTGAGCCAACCGAAAAGATGAAGGATGTCAGGCAGGCAGTGGAAGAACTGCTGTAAGCTGACAGCACAAAAAATACAGCAAGGCGAATGTGATGAATGAGATTGAAAAGGGAAAATGGGAAGATCTGAATCCAGATGAATTGCTGCGGTTAGACAGGCAGCTTTGCTTTCCCCTTTACGCTGCTGCCAGGAAAGCGGTAAGTGCTTATACACCATATCTGAAGCCGCTGGATCTGACTTATACCCAGTACATCACATTCATGGTGCTGTGGGAAAAAGACGGGCTGACCATTGGTGAGATTGGTGAAAGACTTCATCTGGACAATGGCACTTTGACGCCATTGTTAAAGAAAATGGAGAAACAGGGCTATATCACCCGGAAACGTGATCAAGAAGATGAACGTAAAGTAACCATTCATCTGACAAAAGAAGGCAGAGACATGAAACAAAAGCTGGTGCATGTACCGCTGCAGGTTGAAAAATGCGCTCCGATTTCCATCGAAGAAGCCAACGAGCTGTACCGCATTCTCTACAAGATTCTGAATGCCAGGGTGCCAGTTGATTGTGATCATGCAAAGTAAAAGAAGAAGGTAATGAAATGAACACAGCGGTCAGATATTATTCCAGATCAGGCAATACAAAGATTGTGGCAGAGGCAATTGCCGATGCCCTGCAGGTCAAGGCAGTTTCTGTTGACAGCAGTGATGCACAGCTAAAGGACAAAACAGATGTACTGTTTATCGGCGGTGCCTTGTATGCCTACGGGCTTGATAAGCACTTAAAAACATTTATCCGCAATCTGGATCCAGCCAAAGTTGGCAAAGCAGTGATCTTCTCCACGTCCTGGATCTCCCGCCACAGCATTTATCTGATCCGCAGAGAGCTGCAGGAAAAAGGCATTCCGGCAGAGCAGGAAACCTTCTATGTCAAAAATAAAGCCAATGACGCACAGTTGAAAGAGGCTGCAGATTTTGCTCTGAAAATGATAAAGTAATATATACAGACATTTTCCGAGGACATCCGTTTCATCAGGAACGGATGTCTTTTTCATATAAAAAAAAGACAATCACGAGGATCATCTTCCTGATATGCCGCTTGGCAGAATTGAACTGCCCGTTCATCCTTACCATGGATGCGTATTACCACTATACTAAAGCGGCATTGCTCTGCTATTCTACCCAAACCTGCATGTAAAATCAACATGCAAACACCAATCCACGCCAGGAAATCTCGTGTGGCCCAGTACAGCGGCATTCCGTGCGCCTGCTCACCTGTCTTATTTCTTTCTGGCTCTGACAATGATCGCTTCCGGTATCTCACTGTTTTTCCAGGCTGTTTCTGCAATGCCATCGATCACAAATCCTGTATCGAAGCAGACATTGAAAATATCCTGCAGAGAACGATGGAAATACAGTTGCTTAGAAGGATGCCCCGTAATGGCCTCACCTTCATAGCTGTGTGCGGTTATATATTTATCATCTCTTGTTACAAAGCATGGATGCTGGGTGGCAAAGACAAAATACCATGATCTGCCAGAAGATCATGTACTGCCGAAAGCAGAGGTCTGATATCCGCAATATCCATGATGGCCATGCAGCATATGTTCTCCTTGCTGCATTTTCTGCTTATATGATCTGTCTTCTCTTCAGCTCAGCGTAAACAAGATGCAGCGGCAGTCCCATGACGGCATAGTAGTCTCCTTCGATGCCTTCGATATATCTGCCGCCATAGCCCTGAATGGCATAGGCACCCGCCTTGTCACTGCATTCCCCGGTTGCGATGTATGCGTGAATCTCATCATCATTCATGGGCAGAAAATGTACGGCAGTTGAAACGGCGGTCCGGTAACATTCCTCTTGAGATACAATGCACAATCCAGTCAGCACATGATGCGTGCGGCCCTGCAGACTTTTCAGCATGGCAAATGCAGCTTCATTGGTGTGTGGTTTGCCCAGCGGTTTGCTGTCAATCACAACCATCGTATCACTGCCGATGACCACTGCATCCGGATGCCTTTTCAGCACGGTTTTTCCCTTTTTCACTGACAGCCGCTCGATCTCATCTGCCAGTGGTTTACTGCAGTCAATGGTTTCATCCACATCGGCCGGATCGCAGATAAACGGAGCACCGCACAATGACAGGATTTCTTTGCGCCGCGGTGAGCGGCTGGCAAGCACAAGTTCTTTCATATTCTTCCTCTGTCTGTCATTATACATGGTTTATGGAAATTCATGACCAGGGCAATTGCACCCATGTTACAATAAAGGTGCAATTCAGGAGGATTTGAAATCATATGAAGAAACCTACACTTGTCATTCTGGCGGCAGGAATGGGAAGCCGTTACGGCGGTATGAAGCAGATTGACGGCGTTGGCAGTCATGGTGAGCCAATCATTGAATTCTCAATTTATGATGCAAAGGAAGCGGGCTTTGGCAAAGTCGTGCTGATCATCAAGAAAGAGCATGAAGCTGCTTTCCGCAAGGCACTGACGGACAAGATTGCCCCGCATATGGATGTTGAATTTGCCTATCAGGATATGAACAACATTCCTTCCGACGTGCAGGTGCCGGAAGGACGTGTCAAGCCATGGGGCACAACCCATGCATTGCTGGCATGCAAGGGCATTGTCAATGAGCCGTTTGCGATCATCAATGCGGATGACTTCTATGGCAAGGATGCCTACAAAGTCATGTACAGATATCTGTGTGATGAAGTTGCAGACAATCACTATGCCATGGTCGGCTATCCGTGTGTGAACACACTGACAGATAATGGTACAGTCACAAGAGGTGTCTGCCGCGCGGATGAAAACGGCAATCTGAGCCACATTGTTGAGGTGAAGGAAATTGCCCGCAAAGACGGTCATGCCGTATACAAGGATGGCGATCAGTGGAAGCAGCTGCCGGATGATACGCTTGTCTCCATGAATTTCTGGGGCTTTACACCGGCTGTGTTTGATGACTGTGAGAAGATCTTTGATACCTTCATTCATGAAGCAGTCAGGAAAGATCCGATGAAATGCGAGCATGTGATTCCGACTGCCATCGGTCAGCTGATTGATGAAGGCAAGGTCACTGTCAAGATGCTGTCATCTTCTGACAAGTGGTTTGGTGTCACCTACCAGCAGGATAAGCCTGGTGTTGTTGCCAAGATCCAGGCCATGAAAGATGCCGGCATTTATCCGGATGTACTCTGGAAATAAGAATGACGGAAGACCAGGGAAACCTGGTTTTCTTTTTGGCCAAAAGAAAAAAGCAGCTGCAGCTGCTTACAGATTATCCTGCAGGAAATGATAGACATTGCGCCAGGCAATATCCGCAATCTCTTCCTCACTGAATCCTTCTGCTTTCAACCCCTCAATGAAATTCTGGGCCTGTTCAGGATCATAGAGATCATGGCCTTCTGCCTTGTTGTAATAACCGCCTAAATCAAAGCCGACTGCCACATGGGAGACACCCACAAGATCAACCATGAATCTGGCATGCATTGCCAGCGTGCGGGCACTGCGGTCTGCCTGTTTCTGGGCAATGAATTCTTCACATGCATTTAAGCCAATCAGGCCGCCCTTGTCACACAATGCCACAATCTGCTGATCTGTCAGATTGCGCGGTACATAGCACAGTGCCTTGGCATTGGAGTGAGTCGCAATAACAGGCCGTGTACTGGCATCCAGGATATCCCAGAATGTCTTTTCATTGGCATGGGAGACATCTACGACCATATGTCTCTCATTCATGCGGGCAATGGCTCTTCTGCCAAGATCCGTCAGTCCTCTGCCGGCATACCCGCTGTTGCCGGTTGCCAGATCATTTTCATCATTCCATTCCAGAGAACCAATCCGGTTGCCCTGCTCATACAGCCAGTCAATCTTCTCTTCGGGATGATCATGAATACCGCACATGCCTTCCACTGTCATCAGATAACTGACATGATCAGAATCCGGATCCAGATCATCCATGCTGAGCATCGGCTTGTGGCCAGAAGCGATGATATCATTTCTCACCATTGTCACTGTATCCATCATATCCTGCCAGGATTCCCTGCCGGCAAAGAAGGATGCCGCAGCACTGTACATGATTTCACCTTTTTCAAGGCGCTTATCCCAGTGGTTTTTCAGCACGGCTGTCTCATTGGGATACTGACGGATGGCAATCGCTAAGTCCGCATGCAGATCAAAGATTCTCATGACACTTTCCTCCTGTTCAACTCATAAATGATACGGATGCCCTTATAGGCAATATCCGGATCATAGGCATCAATCTCATCTGTCTCACTGGCAATCACACGGCCAAGACCGCCGGTTGCCACAACATAGCAGTCCGGATCATGCAGTTCTTCCTTCATCCGTTTCAAAATGTATTCCACGGCACCAATATAGCCATAAACGACACCTGCCTGCATGCCTGTGATCGTATTGGAGCCAAGCACAGAAGCAGGCTTCTTGATCTCAATTTCCGGCAGCTTTGCCGTCTGGGATGTCAATGCATTTGCAGAAATGCCAAGGCCCGGGGCAATAACTGTATAGCGGAATTCACCGGCAGAAGAAACATAGTCAAAGGTTGTCGCTGTGCCAAAATCAACTACGATGCAGGATCTTTGAAACGTATGATACGCATAGGCACAGTCTACGATCCGGTCCGCCCCAACTGCCTTGGGATTGTCTGCTTTCAGCACAATGCCGCAATCCATTTGCGGTGTAATCACAATCGGTGTTTTGCCAATGTATTTCTTCATGCACGAAGTCAGCGTATACATCAGTTTTGGTACAACAGACGAAATCACAACTGCCTCAATATCTTCTGTACCAATGCCTGCCCGTTCCAGCAGATCATAGACAATCACGCCAAGTTCATCACTTGTTCTTTCTGTTCTGGTAATCAGACGGAAGGAAGCACGGATCTTTTCATCCTCCATGATGCCCATGGAGATGTTTGTATTGCCAACATCAACAGCCAGTAACATGTCTTTCTCCCTTCAGGCAGTATTTCAGGATTTCCTCAGCCGTATCATCCTTGCTTAACAAGCCAAGCTGTTCCTGATGATCTTTGGAAAGGATCGTTACTTTGTTGGTATCCACGCCAAAGCCGGCACCCTTGTCACGCAGTGAATTGGCGGCAATAAAGTCAGCGTTCTTCTCTACCAGTTTCTTCTGTGCATTGGCATACAGATTCTCTGTCTCCATGGCAAAGCCGATCAGCACCTGACCCTCATGTTTACGCCTGCCAAGTTCCTTGAGAATATCCGTTGTCCGGCAAAGATCAATCTGTAAACCGCCTTCTTCTTTCTTTATCTTCTCATCTGCAGTTTTTACAGGCGTATAGTCTGCCACAGCCGCTGCCATGATGATCGCGTCCATGCCATCACTGACAGACAGCACGGCATCAGCCATATCCTTTGCCGAAACAACCGGGACCATATGAACACCATAGGGAGCAGGAAGATCTGTCTTGCCTGAAACAAGTGTCACGGCTGCACCGGCATTGCGGGCTGCCCTTGCCAGGGCATAGCCCATTCTGCCGGTGGAATGATTGGTAATGCAGCGGACCGGATCAATGGCTTCCTGGGTGCCTCCGGCGGTAATCAATACCTGCTTTCCTGCCAGAAACTTATCCGAGTACAGCAGTGCTGAAAGTGCATCCGCAATCTCTGCAGGCTCAGGCATCCTGCCCTTGCCCACATCACCGCATGCAAGATAGCCGGCATCACTTTCCATGATATGAATGCCATACTTTTTCAGTCTGCGCAGATTATCCTGGGTGGCAGGATTTGCCAGCATGTGCGTATTCATTGCCGGCACTACAAGTTTGGGGCAGTATGCCGCCAGAAAGGTTGTTGTTAACATATCATCCGCAATACCATTGGCTGCTTTGGCAATGAAATCTGCGGTTGCCGGTGCCACCACAAAGGCATCTGCCTTTTTAGCCAGTGAAACATGATGCACATCCGGCTCATAATCCACCGAAAACATATCCGTGATGACCCGGTTGGCTGACAATGTCTGAAAGGTCAGCGGTGTAACAAATTCCTGGGCGCTTTTTGTCATCAGAACATGAACATCATGGCCTGCCTTCTTTAACATGGACACCAGTGCACAGGCTTTATATGCGGCAATACCGCCGGTAACACCGACGATGACACACTTTTTCTCCATAATATTTCTCCCGTTGGTACCTCACAATTATATGTTCGCATGGTACGATTTACAAACGAGGCGGCATGTACCGCCAGGGAAAGGTAACGGTATGAACAAACAGAACTGGCTTGTTGTTTCAGATATTCATGGTGCCCTCTCAGGGGCAGAAGCGATGGCAGAGGCATATGCGTATCACCAGGCATCAATGATTCTCTGCCTTGGCGATATTCTCTATCACGGCCCGCGCAATGACCTGCCATCAGACTATGCGCCAAAGAAGGTCATCCCGATCATGAATCGTTTCAAGGAAAAAATCATTGCGGTCCGCGGCAATTGTGAAGCAGAAGTTGACCAAATGGTGCTGAATTTTCCGTGCATGAGTGACTATTGTGCCATGCCATTCAATGGCCACAAGCTCTTTATGAGCCATGGCCACATCTATGGACCGGATCATCTGCCAGTATTAGAAGAAGGGGATCTCTTTCTCTCTGGCCATACACATATTCCTGCCACAGGTCAGAAAGACGGCATCTGGCTGTTAAACCCGGGATCTATATCCCTGCCCAAACAGAACCACCCCCGCAGCTATGGCATTCTGAATGAAGATGGCTTTACAGTATACACACTGAACCATCAGCCGTATATGCAGGCAGAGTTCTGAAATACACAAACGAAAAGATGGCAGGTTCCTGCACAGCACAGGTTCTGCCATCTTTTTTTACATTATCTCTGCTTATTGTCATCCAGACGCGGATTGAGATGCTTGTCATCACCAGTATGATCCGCTGTCATCTTCATCATACTGCGGGCAATGTTGCAGCAATGGTCACCCATTCTTTCCAGATTCGACAGAATGTCACAGTATACCGAAGAAGCCACTGGTGCCGTGCAGATTTTCTTTGCCATACGCTCAAAGTGAGATTCTCTGGCATTGTATTCCAGCAGGTCCATCTCATCTTCCAGTTTCAACAGCTCATTATACGAAGCCTGACTGTGATTCTTAGAGATCTCCAGCAGCTTGGCGAACATCTCATCAAACTGGTTGTACATGCGGTTGATTTCATAAACCGCACTTGGCGACAAGCCCTTCTGGTCTTCATGAATCATCTGGAAGAATTCCTTCAGATTCATGGCAATATCACCTATACGCTCCAGGTTCTTGACATTGTCCAAATCGGTGCGCTGCTCCAATGTATCCGAAGGAGACAGGTCGCCTGCCATACTGATTTCCAGAAGATACGCTGTAATCTTCTTGTCATAGTCATTGACCACGGATTCGCCCTGATCAATCATCTGCAGCTCCTCTTCGCCGCCCTTGCCATTGAGATAATCACGCGTATTGTGCACATTCTCCACAACGGCATCAGACATGGATTGAATCGCTTCCTCGGCAGCAGTTAACGCAGCTGCCGGCAGCCGTCTGGCAAGAGAAGGATCCAGATGATCCACATCCACCTGCAGGCGTTTCGGTTCTTCGCCCGGAATGATCTTGCGTACCAGGGCACACATCTGTTTCAGCAGCGGGAAGAAGATCAAAGTAGCCAGCGCATTGAACATGATATGGGCAAGAGCTACCTGCATCATCTTGTTCATGCCAAGGGATGCGGAAACATCAAGAATGACAGCACTCAGCGGTTTGAGCAGGATCATGCCCATGACAGAGCCACCGATATTAAACAATGTATGCAGACCGGCTGTCCGCTTGGCCGCGGTACTGCCGCCGGCACTTGCCAGGATGCCAGTCACCGTGGTGCCGATGTTAGCACCAAAGACAAACGGCAGCACAGCCTGAAAGCTCAGGGCACCTGCCTGATACATCTTCTGCACAACACCGATCGTAGCAGCCGATGCCTGCACGGCACCAGTCATGATTGTACCGGCAAGCAGTGACAGCAGCGGATTCTCGCTCAGCTTCAATGCAACATTCGTAAAGGCAGGAATGTCCTTGATGACACTGAGTGCTTCACCCATGGAATCCAGGCCATAGAAGACCATGCCAAACCCCATCAGAATATTGCCAAGACACTTGATTTTACGCCGTGAAGAGAAACATGAAAGCATGGCACCTGCAAAGATGACATACAGGATATATTTGCCAATATCCAAAGAGATCAGGAAGGAGGTGATGGTTGTGCCGATGTTGGCTCCCATGATGATGCCTGCTGCCTGTTCCAGTGTCATCAATCCGGCTCTGACCATGCCAATGGTAATGGCAGTGGATGCAGAGGATGACTGCATGACAACCGTAATCACAATACCAATCAGAAAAGCGCTGAACGGATTCGAAGTATAGCGGTCAATATATTCCCGCAGTTTATCGCCGGCAAACTCCTTGAGCGCATCGCCCATGAAGTTAATGCCAAACATGAACAGGCCGAAGCCGCCCAGAATGACATCCCAGCGCATATCAGACAAACCCATGGATAACCTCCATCCCTTGTACTGTATTAAGCATAGCAAAACATGGATGCCGTATGCATTATTTTTCTGATTTTTTTCACGGTTTTTACTTATTTCTTGCTGGCTTGCACAAGTTTGCGTGCATCATACAGACTGATATATGCCTCGTCTGCAATCCTGGCCAGATCTTCATATTCTAACTTTGCACGTTTCGTACCATAACCGGCCGCCGTTTTCTCATGCACCATCCCATATGGGGTCTGCCATTCATTCATGGTGCGCTTCATGACATAACGCTTGGAAGTATAAGAACGGATTCCCAGTGTAGAAAGATGCTTGAACATCAGTGCAATCATCATTTGTTCATCACGTTTCAGGCACATGCATGTAAACAATGTTCCGGGCCGACTTTTCTTCATATAGATCGGTGTGGTGTACACATCCAGTGCACCTGCCGCCATCAGCTTGTTTGCAGCATAGCCGATTTCTTCACCCGTCATATCATCCATGGATGCCGCCAGCTCCACAACATCCCCGTCATCATTTATCTCACCAAGATATGCCCGCAGCACATCCGGTTCCTGATAGGTACGTGACCCAACCCCAACACCCTGTTTGTCCAGGATCATGCGGGGCGGGTTGTCATAGCTGTCTGTAAAGTGCTTCAGCAGTGCAGCCCCAGTCGGTGTTAACAGTTCGCCATCAACATCTCCCTTTTCAAACGGCATGCCTTCCAGCAGTGCAGCCACTGCCGGTGCCGGCACTGGCAGAATGCCATGCGCACAGTGCACCGTCCCGCTGCCTGTACGCAAAGATCCCGTGTACACACGGTCCGGCGCAATCATCTCCATCAGTACACAGCATCCGGCAATATCCGCAATGGCATCCTTCATTCCCACTTCATGCAGGTGAATCTCAGATACCGGCATGCGGTGAGCCTTGCTTTCAGCCTCAGCCAGCAGCTGATAGACCGCCTTTGTCTTTTGGCGGACATGTTCTGACAGCTGCAGGGAATCAATCGTATCCATGATTTCAGCCATAGTGTGATGTTCATGATGGTGATGATGTGACTGCGGCTCTTCTTCGGTGTGACCGTCGATCAGCACTTCTACATGGCTGCCGGATACACCGCCATTTTCTTTCACGGACGCTTGGAAATGAATGCCTTCTAAACCGCAGTGATTCATGATTTCCAGGTATTTGCGCTGATCCACAAGTTCACTTAACGCACTGTTGAGCAGATCGCCGGATGCGCCCATATGACAGTCCAGATACAGTATCTTCATAATCTCTTACATAAAAGGCGGCTTTATGCCGCCTGTTCCTTTCGTTAATGTTCCAGATCCTGGGCCGCTCTTTCCAGCCAGGAAGTGATGTGAATATGCTGCGGGCAGGCATCTTCACACTGCAGGCAGTGAATGCAGTCACTTGCTTTGCCATGTTCTCCTGCAACCGCACGCTCATAGCTCTTTTCTGCCGTATCCTTCTGTCCATAGATCAGGTTCAGATTCATGGCACTGAAGATATCCGGAATCTGAATGTGCTGCGGACATCCACCCGTGCAATAGTGGCAGCCTGTGCACGGAATCTGCTCAATCGAAGACAGAATCTGCTGCACCTTGGCAACAGCAGCCTGTTCCTCCTCATTCAGCGGCTTGAAATCCTTCATGTAGGACAGATTGTCTTCCATCTGGCCAAGCGTGCTCATGCCGGAAAGAACTACCATGACCTGGTCCAGGCTGGCCGCATAGCGCACTGCCCAGCTGGCCACGGACATATCCGGATCCACTGATGTGAAGACATCTTTGACAGCCTGAGGAGGATTGGCCAGCGTGCCGCCCTTGATCGGCTCCATGACCACCACCGGCTTATTGTGCTTCACGCATACTTCGTAGTTTTCACGTGAACATACACTGGGGTTGTTCCAGTCACCATAGTTAATCTGCAGCTGGACAAACTCTACCTCAGGATGCTTGTTCAAAACATCCTCCAGCACATCCGGCATATCATGGAAGGAGAAACCGATATGACGGATCAATCCCTTTTCCTTCGCCTCTTTGACAAAGTCCCAGATACCATACTTCTCATAATTATCGATGTTGCCCTTGCTTAAGGCATGCAGAAGGTAGAAGTCAAAATAGCCGGCACCGGTTCTTTCCAGCGACGTGGCCAGCTCTGCCTTTGCCTCTTCTGCATTCTTAGCAGCCCAGCTGCCCGCATTCAGCTTGGAAGTCAGATAGAAGCTGTCACGCGGATGTCTTTCCACCAGGAACTTCCGGGCTGCTTCTTCAGAACCTTCGTAGACATACGCTGTATCGAAATACTTCATGCCAGCTGCCAGAAAGGCATCGGTCATCTGCTCACACTGGGCAATGTCAATGGTCTTGCCATCCGCAAGACGCGGCAGACGCATCAGGCCAAAGCCAAGACGGGGCATATTCAATCCAAAGAAATCCTTCATTTCCATATCCTCCTGCCACTATTTTAATACAGGCGTCAATTTTTCAGAAAGCTTTTGAAGAACGCACATTCATCATCGTTGCATCTGGCCGCATCTGCTGTTTTCACATTGCAGTGGAATACATGCGGCAGCGGTTCGTTTTTGCCTTTGTAAAAATGGAATGCAAACGGCACATTCTCCTCCAGCAGCGTATTGGCCAGCTCACCAGCCTGCTTCTTCAGGAAGTCACCATCTGCCGTCATCAGAAATACCGGCGGATAGGCAGCCGTGATCCAATGATGCACATTCATGCGTTCCAGCAGTTCATGGCTGCACTCCGGCAGAAATATCTTCATGATCTGCATATCCAGACTGTTTGGATCATTTTCATCCATTCCGTAGGCACCGCAGTTTAAAGCAATGGCCGTGAAATGAAAGTCCTTTGGTGCAAACGGATAGAAGCGTGCATAGTCAGGATTGCTCAGAATGCAGGCAAACAGCCCCAGGCCATTGCCGCCGGCCGAATCACCAACGCCAAAGACATGATCCAGATCAAAGCCAAATTCTTCACTGTGTGCCTGCATCCATTTGATCACCAGAGCACAGTCTTCCAAAGGTGCCGGGTATTTGAATTCCGGGGCAAGACGGTATGTGTAATTGATTACGGCAAAGCCGCGCTGGGCAAGAGACATGCAGTACCACTGGTAGACTTCCTTGGTGCCATATACCCAGCCGCCGCCATGATAGCTGATGATCACCGGCAGCTTACCGGCATGATTCTTCGGCCGGTACACATCCAGAATCTGCCACTTGGGATCGCTGCCATAAAGAATATTGTCATGACGTTCTACATCCGCCGGCGTTGTATTGCCGTCATCCCGGATGGCATCTCCCTTTCCGAACTGTTCACGAATTGTTTCTGCGATATCACTCATCATCATTGCCTCCTTTTGATATCAGACAGCCCTGTACGAGCTGTTCCTGCTTCATTTCATGGCGGATCGCATTGAGCACATGACGCTTGTCCAGTGCCCACATAGGTCCTATCAGCATCTCATGCACCGGGTCGCCTGTCAGCCGATGAATCACGATCAAAGGATCCAGATGCCCCAGACACTGACAGACAAGATGCACATAGTCCGCTTCACCAAGATGCCATAAGCCCGGCACATCATCCTCATACATCATGCCAAGGGCAGTATTTTTAAGATACTGCAGCAGCTGCAGTTTGACGCCATCCACGTGCATTTCATTCATATGTGCGATGGTCTGCAGAACCATGTCTTCATTTTCATGGGGCAGGCCAAGGATCAGATGCACAATCACCGGAATATGCAATGCATGCATGTTTTTGACCGCCTCATCAAATACATGTAAGGAATAGCCCCGGTGGATGAAGGCAGCCGTATCATCATGCATCGTCTGCAGGCCAAGCTCGATCCAGATAAACTTATCGGGATACTTGTGCTTCAGATGCCCAAGAAGTGCGCACACATCATCACCAAGGCAGTCCGGCCGTGTTCCAATCGAAATCCCGGCAAACAGCGGATCTGAAAGTGCACCTTCAAACAGTTTCTGCAGTTGATCAACAGGCCCATATGTACTTGTATAGGCCTGAAAATAGCCAATGTAATTTCCGGCACCGGCATTTTGATGATTATAGGAAAGATCGTCCTCCTCAAGCAAACTGCCATCATAGTGAATGGCAAAATCACCGGAACCGCCTTCATCACAGAAGATACAGCCGCCGGTGTTCAGTGTGCCATCCCGGTTAGGACAGGAAAAACCGCCGTCCAGCGGTACTCTGAAGAGCTTATGTCCAAACGTTTCCTGGCAGTATGTGCCAAGGTCATGCCAGCGTTCCATCAATGTGCAGGATGGTCCATGGCATAGACCAGTTCTTCTTCTCTGTCCTGCAGTTCTTTCTGCAGGCGGCTGACTTCCTGAATTGCATGGTTAACCTGACCGCGGGCATCGGAAATCTTACCCTGGACAAAGAGGTCGGTGAAGCCATTGTCAAAGAAGTAGTCCGCAAATGCCGTAAAATCATCCAGATGCAGATGCAGATTCATGTTCCGCACATCATCCAGTTCCCGGTTGAACATTTCCAGGGCACGCTGCGCTGCTTCCATCTGCTCTCTTGCCTCACTCATTTTGCGCTGTTTCAGGAACGTGATGAACATGCCGCCGCCAAGGATATCCAGAATACCCATGGTAGAAGCACTGCCAAGAATTTCCTTTGCCCGGTACAGATGATCCAGGGCATTGTTGGCAGCACTCAGTGCTTCTTCTACTTCCTTCAGCTCATATTCTTCATTCATCAAAGGTGTCCTCCGCCATTACTTTGTTTTGTTCACCATATGCCATTAAATACCTGGTGCGGTGAAATACCTGCACCGGATGAAAGCCGCAGCTTTCAAACAGGGAATATGTCTGCAGATCACCGGTAAAGACATACACGCGCACATTGCCGCCGGTATCCTTGACACACTGGTTGATCACAGCCGTGCCGATCCCCTTGTTCTGCCACTGCGGAAAGACGAGCAGATCCCGGATCTCATAGACACCATTAACCGGTGTAATAAACAAATAACCGGCTTTGTGGCCATCAGCCAGGATGACACTGAAGGCATCAATGTTTTCGGCAATGGATAGATGCGTCCATCCCAGTGCCTTCTCCCGGTTGATCCGGCTGAAATCCTCATAGCGGCGGATCACATCATCAGAAAGCCGGCAGATCTCGTCAACATCTTCCTTCTGTGCCTGTCTGTAAGAAATTACCATCTCTGCCGTACCTCCTCTCACTTCTATTTCAGGCCTCTGAACGAATCAGACGGTCATTCTGTTCCTGCATCAGCTGGCCATGCCAGATATAGCGGCGGGTTACCCGGCCGGAAATCAGACAGATCACTTCATAAGGAATGGTATGCAGATCTGCAGCCATTTCTTCCAGAGAAATATGCGGGCCGAAGATCTCAACCTTAGTGCCCATCGGGACTTCATGATCCAGCCGAATCATCACCTGATCCATGCATACTCTGCCGACAATCGTGCCATACTGGCCATCCACATAGACCTTTCTGCCCTGGTTGGCACGGATCAGTCCATCCGCATAGCCGATCGGTGCTGTACCGATGATCTCATCACCTGTTGTTGTATAGGTTGCCCCATAGCCAATGGTCTCTCCGGCTGGTACATGCTTGCACATATAGACAGCAGAATACAGAGAGATCGGATGGGCAAAGTCATTCCGGTATGGCGATATGCCATACAGCGTGATGCCGACCCGGCAGGCATTGCTCAAAGGATCATGATGGAACAGTGTCGCATCTGAATTGTCGCAATGAATCCATTCAAATGGATAATGCATTGCTTTGACCGCTTCATCAAATGCCGCAAACTGGCGGTCTGTAATGATATGATCCGGAATATCCGAACAGTAAAAGTGCGTAAAGATGCCTTCCACAATCACACCGGCATCCAGCATCTTCTGCAGCGCCGCTCTCATTTCATCAAGGTCCTTGAAACCGATCCGGTTCATACCGGTATCCACTGCCAGATGCACTTTTAATCCACGGGCATCATGTTTCAAAACCTCATCCACCCAGGCAGAAGAATACGCTGCTGTTGCCGCATCTGCCTTCTTCAGATCTTCCACATCATCCGGATCAGACATGCCAAGAATCAGCAGCTTGCCAGTATAGCCCTCATTGCGCAGAATCATTGCCTCATCCAGTGAAGATACGGCAACCATCTGTGCACCGGCTTCCTCACATGCCCGGCATACCTGAATATCACCACAGCCATAGGCATCAGCCTTCAGAACAGCAATGACCTTCTTATGACAGATATCCCCTATTTTTCTGACATTTTCTGCAATCTGATCCAGATTGATCTCCATCCATGTTCTCCGATACATACAGCCTCCTAAAATATTCTCGATGTCCGATATGCGGTCACAACAGTCAACACACGAAATACAAGCCCCAGAATCGCCCATAACGAGCCAAAACGCATCATGGCCAGCATTCTCCAGGCAGATACACTGCCAAGAGCTGCCCATGCCTGATTGCCAAATACTGACACAAAGTCACCTGTCACAATACAGATGATGGCAAGGACTGCCCCAAGCACAGAATACTTCATGGTCACGCCATGGCCAAGTTTCTGTAACATTTCACCAATCAGATAGCCAAGAAAGATATATACATACTCAATCTCAATGTGGATGACACTCTGCACGGCCCCATACACAATGCCAAGGCCGATACTTGCCGCAAGGCCCAGGAAAATGCAGAGGATAAACCGGCTGTTTCGGTCAAGATTTCCGCCGTTGTAAATAATCATAAACACCTCATATTCCTGTTCATTATATTACGGACCACTCTGATTTACTAATCCGGAAATGCGGAGCCCTGGCAGGAACGCAAAAAAGTCCTGACAGGCATCAAAACGATTCCTGTGATGTGTATGCCGCTCAAAACAAAAAATCCGCCTGAGCGGATCTATCTAAGCGAGTGATGAGAATCGAACTCACGTATGCAGCTTGGAAGGCTGCCGTTCTACCATTGAACTACACTCGCATACAATCAGAGGTGTCTCGGAAGGGAATCGAACCCTCGACCCACTGATTAAAAGTCAGTTGCTCTACCACCTGAGCTACCGAGACAGCAGTGGAATAAAACAAGGCTGGGGCAGCGAGGTTCGAACTCACGAATGAGGGAGTCAAAGTCCCTTGCCTTACCGCTTGGCTATGCCCCAATCTGCCCTATATATCTATATATATCACACCTAACAGTGTGTCAGAATCAAAACGTGGAGACGGGTGGTTTCGAACCACCGAACCCAGAGGGAGCAGATTTACAGTCTGCCGCGTTTAGCCACTTCGCTACGTCTCCAGAGTGCCGACAATAGGAATCGAACCTACAACCTACTGATTACAAATCAGTTGCTCTGCCAATTGAGCTATGTCGGCAAACAATGGTGGAGGTTAACGGGCTCGAACCGCTGACCCTCTGCTTGTAAGGCAGATGCTCTCCCAGCTGAGCTAAACCTCCATTACCTTTTATCAAGGTGCTGGATTAATATACCACAGCTGTATTCCTGCGTCAACACACTTTTTTGACAGCATGCCTCCTCTGTGTTTATTCCATGATAATGTCTCAAGTGTTAGAAAGGGAAAATGTCCCAGGCAGATACAGCCTGAAACTGACAGTTTTTATTGCCAGACTGGCTTCCTTCTGAGACGCTGTTGCTATGCGCATA
>Ga0256406_1003182_pt1 | contig 20969 bp, 14 predicted proteins | sample RumenRJG_03DNA_FD_185986 | JGI IMG/M metagenome (GOLD analysis project Ga0256406, IMG submission 185986) | Bovine rumen microbial communities from Lethbridge, Alberta, Canada - RJG_03 | ecosystem: Host-associated > Mammals > Digestive system > Stomach > Rumen | place: Canada: Alberta | collected... | reverse complement strand
GTTTTGCGAGTACCTGGCCTCTTACGATGTCCTTACGGTCAATGCCGCGGAGCAGGGTGCCGATGTTATCGCCGGCCAGAGCCTGGTCAAGGGTCTTTCTGAACATTTCAACGCCGGTAACGACGGTCGGGGTCGGTTTTTCCTGGAGGCCGACGATTTCAACTGCATCGCCAACTTTAACGGTACCACGTTCTACACGGCCGGTAGCAACGGTGCCACGACCGGTAATGGTGAATACGTCTTCGACAGGCATCAGGAACGGTTTATCAGTTTCACGCTGCGGGGTCGGGATGTAGGAATCAACTGCAGCCATGAGTTCATGGATCTTCTGTTTGTCAGCTTCGTTGCCGTTCAGAGCGCCGAGAGCGGAGCCAACGATAATCGGAATATCATCACCCGGATAGTCATAGGAGGAGAGGAGGTCTCTGATTTCCATTTCTACGAGGTCGATCAGTTCCGGATCATCTACCTGATCAGCTTTGTTCAGGAATACGACGATAGCCGGTACACCTACCTGTTTAGCCAGGAGGATGTGTTCACGGGTCTGCGGCATCGGGCCGTCAGCTGCGGATACTACGAGGATAGCGCCATCCATCTGAGCTGCGCCGGTGATCATGTTCTTTACATAGTCAGCGTGCCCTGGGCAGTCAACGTGTGCATAGTGACGGGTTTCGGTTTCGTATTCAACGGTTGCGGTGTTGATGGTGATACCACGAGCTCTTTCTTCCGGTGCTTTATCGATGGAAGCATAGTCGAGGAAGTTTGCTTTGCCTTCTTCGGACAGAACTTTGGTGATAGCAGCGGTGAGGGTGGTCTTGCCGTGATCGACGTGACCGATGGTGCCGATGTTAACATGCGGCTTTGTTCTTTCGTAATGAGCTTTTGCCATTTCTTTTCTCCTTAAAAAATTTTATTTATTTCCGAGTCTTTCTTCAGTGATCTTCTGAGAAATAGCCTTCGGAACTTCTTCGTAATGATCGAAGGTCATGGTGAAGGTACCACGGCCCTGGGTGGAGGAACGGAGAGCGGTTGCATAACCGAACATTTCGGAAAGCGGAACGAAACCTTTGATTCTGGATTCGCCGTTTTCGCTTTCCATACCTTCGATACGTCCGCGGCGGGAGTTCAGGCCGCCGATAACGTCGCCCATGTAGTCTTCCGGAACATCGACTTCAACGCTCATGTATGGTTCGAGGAGGACAGGATCAGCTTTCTGGGCACCAGCCTTGAATGCCATGGAACCTGCAACCTTGAATGCCATTTCGGAGGAGTCGACATCATGGTAAGAACCATCATATACGGTAACTTTGATATCAACCATCGGATAACCGGCTACAACGCCATCCTGCATAGCAGCTTCGACGCCTGCCTGAATCGGGTTGATGAATTCTTTAGGAATTACGCCGCCAACGACTTCGTTAGCGAATTCAAAGCCTTTGCCTGCTTCCATCGGAGCCAGACGGAGCCAGCAGTGACCATACTGGCCATGGCCGCCGGTCTGACGAATGAATTTGCCTTCGGCTTCGACTTCTTTGCGAATGGTTTCGCGGTAAGCAACCTGCGGTTTGCCTACGGTGCATTCAACGTTGAATTCACGTCTCATGCGGTCAACGATGATATCCAGGTGGAGTTCGCCCATACCGGAAATAATGGTCTGGTTGGTTTCGGGATCGGTAGCAACGCGGAAGGTCGGGTCTTCTTCTGCCAGTCTCTGAAGGGCATTGCCCATCTTTTCCTGGTCAGCTTTGGTCTTCGGTTCTACGGCTACGGAAATAACCGGATCCGGGAATTCCATCTTTTCAAGGATGATCGGGTTGTCCGGATCGCACAGGGTATCACCGGTGGTTACATCCTTGAAGCCTACTGCTGCAGCGATATCGCCGGAGTAAGCTACATCGATTTCTTTACGGTGATTTGCATGCATCTGGAGAATACGGCCTACACGTTCCTTCTTGTCCTTGGTGGAGTTGAGGACGTAGGTGCCCTGATGAATTTCACCGGAGTATACGCGGAAATATGCCAGCTTGCCTACGAATGGATCTGCCATGATCTTGAATGCCAGGGCAGACATCGGAGCGGAGTCGGAAGCTTCGCGTTCTTCTTCTTCGCCGTCAAGGCTGGTGCCTTTGACCGGAGGAACATCCAGCGGGGAAGGCAGGTAGTCGATAACTGCATCGAGGAGCATCTGGATGCCCTTGTTCTTGTATGCGGAACCGCAGAATACAGGGAACAGTGCACAGTCAAGGACCTGTTTACGGATGGAAGCTTTTACTTCGTCGATGGAGAGTTCTTCACCTTCGAGGTATTTTTCCATCAGGTCGTCGTCGCCTTCAGCGGCAACTTCCATAATTGCATCACGAGCTGCTTCTGCTTCATCGAGCATATCAGCCGGGATGTCTTCGATATGAATATTTTTGCCAAGGTCATCTTCATAGATTTCAGCCTTCATGGTCAAGAGGTCGATGATGCCTTTGAAGGTATCCTGCTTGCCAATCGGGAGCTGCATGGCGATAGCCTTTGCATGAAGACGGGTGTCGATGGTCTTTACGGCATGTTCGAAATCAGCGCCTACGGTATCCATCTTGTTGATGAATGCGATACGGGGAACACGGTAGTGGTCTGCCTGTCTCCATACGGTTTCAGACTGGGTCTGAACGCCATCTTTCGCACTGAATACAGCTACAGAACCGTCGAGTACGCGGAGGGAACGTTCAACTTCTACAGTGAAGTCTACGTGCCCTGGGGTATCGATGATGTTGACACGATAGCCTTTCCAGTGGCAGGTGGTTGCAGCGGAGGTAATGGTAATACCGCGTTCCTGTTCCTGAACCATCCAGTCCATGGTAGCAGCGCCATCATGAACTTCGCCGATCTTGTGGTTTACACCGGTATAAAACAGGATACGTTCCGTGGTTGTTGTCTTACCTGCATCGATGTGAGCCATGATGCCGATGTTTCTTGTTTTTTCAAGCGGAAATTCTCTGCCCACGATTTTTTCTCCTTATATAATTACCAGCGGTAGTGAGCGAAAGCCTTGTTGGCTTCAGCCATTTTATGAGTATCTTCTTTCTTCTTTACTGCTGCGCCCGTATTGTTGAAAGCGTCCATCAGTTCACCTGCAAGACGTTCTTCCATGGTACGTTCGCTGCGCTGGCGGGCATAGGATACCATCCAGCGGATACCCAGAGTCAGACGGCGTTCAGCCCTGACTTCTACCGGCACCTGATAGTTGGCACCGCCGACACGGCGTGCGCGGACTTCCAGAACCGGCATAACATTATTGAGAGCCTGTTCGAAAATTTCGATCGGATCTTTATTCAGCTTGCTGTGGCAGATATCGAATGCGCCGTAAACGATAGATTCTGCGACACCCTTCTTGCCGTCCAGCATAACTCTGTTGATGAAACGGGTAACTGTCTTATTTCCATACACTGGATCCGGCAGTACGTCACGTCTCGTAACAGCACCTTTTCTCGGCATTGTTAGTTTCCTCCTTATATAGTAGTCTGTTAATCACATTATTTTAGAAATATGGAAATTATTTCTTTTCGCGTTTAGCGCCGTATTTGGAACGGCCCTGCTGACGACCGGATACACCTACGGTATCAAGTGCGCCGCGGATAATGTGGTAACGGACACCTGGAAGATCCTTAACACGGCCGCCTCTGATGAGGACTACGGAGTGTTCCTGCAGGTTGTGGCCTTCACCCGGAATGTAAGCAGAAACTTCGATTCCGTTGGTCAGGCGTACACGGGCTACTTTACGGAGAGCAGAGTTCGGCTTCTTCGGGGTAGCGGTGTAAACTCTCGTGCAGACACCACGTTTCTGTGGAGACTGTTTCAGAGCCGGGGTCTTCGCTTTGGTTGCCAGAGTCTGGCGTCCTTTACGAACCAGCTGATTGATTGTCGGCAAAATGGGCACCTCCTTTCCATAAGATTAAATTTATAATTGATCCTCCAAAGCTTTAAGAAATAAAACTTCGAAAGATATTACCGGGATTTGAGAAGCGCAGCGGATGCGGCCTTCACCTTGATTCCGCAGGCACGGCCGATTTCCTTCTTCGTGTACTGCCGTTCCACAGGAACCCCATTCGCGCTGCAGGCTTCCATAAGAGGCAGAGATATGCGCTCATCACAATCGGATGCGATGAACACCACAGCGGCTTCCTGCTTTTCAAGAGCCCGCTCCGTTTCCTTCATGCCTACTACAAAATTTCCTGACTTTAACTCTTCCAGCGTCATGAGTCCTCCTGCGTACCATTACACGTAATCCACGCAACATTGGAATTATACCATTACATGTCACCAATGTCAAACATTTTTACAACCTTTTTCCTTCGATTTTATGCAGAACTTTTTTACAACGTATCCGTGTGTATCATTCCGTATTTTCTCGAGGAAATTTTTCTTTCTCAGTTGGTCCGCTATCATTATTATATAGGAAATATGGTATCATGGGAATGTAAAATATTGGTAGAAATATTGTAGGAAACAGGGCGAACTTTATTCTTCGATAACTTTTGTTTCGGGGTTATCGGGGCTCTCGGGGAGGATATGGTTTGCTGCGCAAACCAATCATATAGTATTTGAGGCGCAATTGGAATTCTTTTGATTAGAGTCAAATGAGCTGAATCGTTCTTCGTTGTTCGTTTTTCGTTCTTCGGAAGAGGATATGGTTCACTTCGTGAACCAATCTTATATAATTTGAGGCGCAATCGGAATTCTTTTGATTGGAGTCATACGAGTTGAATCGTTCTTTGTTCTTCGTTCTTCGGAAGAGGATATGGTTCGCTTCGTGAACCAATCTTATATAATTTGAGACGCAATCGGGATTCTTTTGATTAGAGTCATACGAGTTGAATCGTTCTTCGTTGTTCGTTCTTCGTGATTCCAGTGTGTCCCAATCCAGCCCCGGACGGGCTCCCCTCGAAAGGGGAGCTCCGCGAAGCGGTGAGGGGACGAACCGCACAATCATGCATGCCGGATGACGCAGATAATCATCATAGCCCCGTGCTCTTCCGGTCAGGGTGAAATGAAGCTGATTTTATACCCGCGCTGCCCGGCCGGATTTGTCATAATTTCCAATAAATATTGCGCCCGAAGGGCCGCCACCTTCCCGACCACCCCGATCATCCCGATTCAAAAGTCACTTTACCTGCGGTTCCCTTTTATATAATTTATTTAAAATAAAAGGCGGGCCCATATACTGTCGCCCGCTACCTTCCCGACAATCCCGACAACCCCGAAACTATTCCCGATAATTCCCGATTCAAAAGTCACTTCACCTGCAGTTTTCCTTTTATATAATTATTCAAATATAAAAGGCGGGCCCATATACTGTCGCCCGCCACCTTCCCGCAATCCCCAATCCGATTTTATAAAGCCAAACCACTTACAGTTCCCTAAAGAAAGGACAGTCTATGAAAAATATCACCATCTACTGCGGCTCCCGCTTTGGAAATAATACCGAATACGCCTCCTTTGCGGGGCGCCTGGGCGAGGCCCTGGGAAAGAACGGCTTCCACATGATTTACGGTGGAGGCACCGTGGGCCTCATGGGCATTACCGCCGATGCCTGCATGGCCGCCGGAGGAAAAGTCACCGGCATCATCCCGGAAATCTTCATTGCGAAAGAGCAGGCCCACCGGGGCATTACCGAGCTCATCGAAGTGCCGGACATGATGGAAAGGAAACAGAAACTCATGGACGCAGGAGATGCATTCATCATCCTCCCCGGAGGCATCGGAACCCTGGAAGAATTCTCCGATACCCTTTCCCACTACCGCATCTATGGAAATGGAAAGCGCCCTCCCATTCTCCTCATCAATCTGGATCATATCTACGATCCCCTCAAAGTCCTCTTTGAAAACTGGCTCTCCGCCGGATTCGTGGACAAAGAAGACCTCTCCTGCATCCACTTCTGCGAGGAACTGGAAGAAGTGATGGAGATATTGAAACAGATATGAGGTTTTAGTTTTTAGTTTTTAGCAGTTAGCGTAAGCCCTGTCGAACCCACTACGCACTAAAAACTAAGCATTAAGCACTACATGTAGTGGTTAGTGAAAAGCCATCACCTTTCAGCAGCCACAGGCAGGTACCTATAAAAGGGACCTGCTTTTTTATTTATATTATATATACATATAAAGACCCGCCTGTATCCGAATTCCACCGCCTGAAGGGACCGGACTGATGCCCCTGTACTTTCCCCGGCAGAGGACGGGATAGCTCTTGTTTCCTGTTTCAAACGGAGTGCCCGTCCCGGGATTATTATTTCCAACATTTTTTAAAATTTATCGCCCATTTTTTCAAACTCCGTTTAAACTTCTCATTGTATTCTATTGACCTCGGTGCTAAAATATAATCGAACAAATTAATCATTCGATTATAAACAACAGTTTTTAATCTGTATGGGGCACAGGCCTTATACTGTACTTATTATGCGGGTTTATTTCTCTGTTTTGGGAGGGTATTTCAATGAAACCAGTCATTCATGTAGGCATCGACGTCGGTTCTACCACGGTGAAGGTAGCCGCCCTTTCGCCTTACCTGAAGCTTCTTTTTGGCCGGTATCAGCGTCATATGTCAGATATCAGGAGCGCTACCATGAGCCTCCTGAAAGAATTACAGGAAAAATTTTCCGGATACCGCATTACGGCGTCCATTTCCGGTTCCGGCGGTATGGGTCTTGCGAAACTCATGGACCTGCCATTTACCCAGGAAATCCTGGCGGAAACGAAGGCTGTCCAGACTTTCCATCCCGATACGGATGTCATCATCGAACTGGGCGGGGAAGATGAAAAGATCACCTACCTCCGGAATGGCGTGGACCAGAGGATGAACGGCGCCTGTGCCGGCGGTACCGGTGCTTTTATCGACCGCATGGCTTCCCTCCTCTCTGTCGATGCCCCAGGTCTCGGTCAGCTGGCCGCCAAAGCGAAGCAGATTTATCCCATTGCTTCCCGCTGCGGCGTATTCGCAAAGACCGATATCCAGGCCCTTTTGAATGAAGGTGTATCCCATGAAGATATCGCCCTTTCCGTTTTCCAGTCCGTCGTAAACCAGACCATTTCCGGCCTCACCTGCGGCCGTCCGGTACACGGCAAAGTGGCTTTCCTCGGAGGCCCCCTCACTTTCCAGCCGGTGCTGCGCGAACGTTTCCAGAAAACCCTGGATATTGCCGATGAAGATATGATCGTCCCGGACCATGGCGAACTGTACGTAGCTATCGGTGCGGCCGTTTCCGCCTGCCACGATAAACCTTTTGACCTGGACAGCTGGATTTCCAAAGTGGAACAGGAAAAAGACGTGGACCTGGGCATTTCCAAGACTCTGGACCCTCTCTTTGCCAATGATGAAGAATACAGAGAATTCATCGACCGCCACAGCCGTTTCCATGCGCCCAGAGCCGATATTTCCAAAGCAGAAGGCTCCGTATGGCTCGGCATCGATGCCGGTTCCACCACCATCAAAGCAGTACTCCTCGATAAAGATGGAAATATCCTTTACGAATACTATTCCGACAATAAAGGCACTCCGCTGGCAGGAGCGAAGAAGATCCTTTCCGACCTCTATGCGAAACTGCCGCAGGGCGTGACCATCGCAGGCGCCGGTGTCACCGGTTACGGCGAAGAACTGATCAAACGGGCCCTCCAGACCGATATCGGCGAAGTAGAAACCATGGCCCACTATAGAGGAGCCCGCCACTTCCTGCCGGACGTGACCACCATCCTCGATATCGGCGGCCAGGATATGAAATGCTGCCGCATCAAAGACGGGGCAGTAGATGAAATCCTCCTGAACGAAGCCTGCTCCTCCGGCTGCGGCTCCTTCCTCGATACCTTCGCCCAGTCCCTGGGTATGGACATCGAAACTTTCTCGAAAATTGCCCTGAAAGCACCCCACCCCGTAGACCTTGGCTCCCGCTGCACGGTCTTCATGAACTCCCGCGTCCGTGAAGCCCAGAAAAACGGAGTCTCTGTGGCCGATATTTCCGCCGGCCTTTCCTATTCCGTCATTAAAAACGCTCTTTACAAAGTCATCCGTCTGCGCAAAGCTTCGGACCTTGGAAATAAAGTAGTCGTCCAGGGCGGTACTTTCTATAACGATGCAGTTCTCCGGGCTCTTGAAAAACTCCTGGACTGCCATGTCATCCGTCCCGACGTAGCAGGACTCATGGGCGCCTACGGCATTGCCCTCATCACGAAAGACGCCTGCCCCGAAGGCCACAAATCTTCCCTGGTCACCCCGGAAGAACTGGCTGCCCTTTCCTATACCAATGAAATGAAACGCTGCCCCGGCTGCGGCAACCACTGCATGATCACCATCACCCGCTTTAACGACGGACGCGCCTTCGTTTCCGGCAACCGCTGCGAAAGAGGGGCTGCCATCATGCTCACCGGCAAGACCGCTCCCCACTCTTCCCTCCCCAATATTTACCGCTGGAAATACGACAAGATTTTCCACCGCCGCCCCCTCACGCCGAAACAGGCAAGAAGAGGCACTGTGGGCATTCCCCGGACCATGAACATGTACGAAGACTACCCCTTCTGGCATGCTTTCTTCACGAAACTGGGCTACCGGGTCCTTCTCTCCAGCGAACAGCTCCGGGACATTCCTACCGAAGCCATGGAAACCATTCCATCCTACTCCGAATGCTTCCCTGCCAAACTGGCCCACGCCCATATTTATGACCTGGCCAAACGGCACCCGGACTTCATCTGGTACCCCTGCATCGATAAAGGACCGGACGAAGGCTCCACCAACAGCTACAACTGCCCCATGGTTGCCTCCTATCCGGAAAATATCCAGGCCAATATGGACGAAGTCCTTTCCAAATATAAAGCCACCCTCTACCATCCCTTCCTTCCCCTTCACTCCGATAAAGTCATCGGAAGACTCCAGAAATTCTTCAAACCCCTGGGCATTTCGGGAAGTGAAATCGAAGCGGCTGTCCGCGAAGGGCGCCTCGCCGAAAAAGAATACAAGCAGGAACTCTATCTGGAAACAAAACGGATCCTGAAAGAAATCGATGAGAAACACATCATCGGCATCGTCCTGGCAGGCAGGCCCTACCATGTAGACCCCACAGTCAACCACTCCATACCGGACCTTATCAACCAGCTGGGTATGGCCGTTCTTTCCGAAGACGGAGTATCCATGGTGGGCGGCGAATTCCCGAACCTCCGGGTCATGAACCAGTGGACCTGGCACAGCCGCCTCTACAAAGCGGCAGACTACGTCACCCGTCATGCCAATCTGGAACTCGTCGAACTCAACTCCTTCGGCTGCGGCCTCGATGCAGTCGTTACCGACCAGGTACAGGAAATCATGGCCAAGCGCGGCCGCCTCTACACCTGCCTGAAGATCGACCAGAGTTTGAACCTGGGCGCAGTAAAGATCCGCCTCCGTTCCCTCAAATCCGCTATCAAAGAAAGAGTGGAAGAAAGTACGGCGGCTGCCCCGATTCTCTATCCGAAATCCGCTTTCACCGAGGAAATGAAGAAAGACTATACCATCCTCGTTCCTGAAATGTCCCCCATCCACTTCCCACTCATCGAAGCGGCAGCCAGAAGCTGCGGGTACAATGTGAAGATGCTTCCGCCGATTCATGCAGATATCGACGAAGGCCTCTCCTGCGTCAACAACGATGCCTGCTACCCGGCAATCATCACCATCGGCTCCCTTTTAAGAGCCCTGAAATCGGGCATGTACGATCTGAACAAGACAGCTCTCATGATGAGCCAGACCGGCGGCATGTGCCGTGCCTCCAACTACATCGGATTCATCCACAAAGCCCTTGACGAAGAAGGACTCTCCCAGATTCCGGTTATTTCCCTGAACACCCAGGGCTTTGAACCCCAGCCGGGCTTCAAATTCACCGCAGGCCTGGGCATCCGCCTCGTACAGGCCGTGGTCTACGGAGATGCCCTCCAGATGTGCCTCTACCGCACCCGCCCCTACGAAAAAGAACCGGGCAGCGCAGAGACCCTCTACCGCTCCTGGCAGAAAAAAGCGGCAGAATCCATCCTCAAAGGCGAATCCTACCACCAGTACAAGAAAAATATTTCCAATATCATCAAAGACTTCGAACGACTGCCCCTGACCGACGTAAAACGGCGCCCGCGCATCGGCATCGTCGGCGAAATCTACGTCAAATTCAGCCCCATCGCCTCCAATGATATCGTCCATGCGATCGAAGCCAACGGCGGAGAAGCAGAAACGAGCGGCATGCTGGACTTCTTCCTCTACGGCTCCCTGGACAGCCACTTCCAGCGCAAATATATGGACGGCTCCTTCAAACAGGACCTGAAAGACTCCTTCAACCGCTACATCATCGAATGGTACAGAAGACCCCTGGAAAAAGCCCTCAAAGGATCGAAGAGATTCCACGAGATCACCCCTATTTCCAAACTTGCCAAACGGGCCTCCCAGTACCTGTCCCTGGGCAACAGGGCCGGTGAAGGCTGGTTCCTCACCGCCGATATGATCGACCTCCTCTACCACGAATGCCGGGGCGTCGTATGCCTCCAGCCCTTCGCATGCCTGCCGAACCATATCACCGGCGAAGGTATGATCCACAAACTCCACGGCGCATACCCTGAAGCCGTATTCCTCGCCCTCGACTGCGATGCCTCTGCCAGCGAAGTGAACCAGGCCAACCGCCTCAAACTCATGATGAACGCACTCAATGAACAGGAAAAAGCAGCCCGGGAAATCCCGTTTGTTGAAAGAAATACCATGACCATCAGAAAGGGAACCACATTATGACGAAGAAACTCACCGACAAAGGCGAAAGAGTCCGTGAGAAAATGATCGAAACCACGGTGCACATCCTGCAGCAGCAGGGCTTCAAAAAAGCCACCGTCCGGGCCATCGCCAAAGAAGCAGGCGTAAACATCGCCTCCATCCGCTACTACTTCGGTTCCAAAGAAGAACTCATCGGCTGCGCCCTGGAATACATGATGGGTAACCTGGAAAATATCGTCGCCTACCTGGACGATACCAGATTCGGGCCCAAAGAGAGAATGAAGAAATACATGCTAGCCTACTTCGCCCTCGCCCGCCAGCACCCCTCCCTCTTCCGGAGCATCTCCAACCCCTCCAGCGAAGAAGCCAAAGACACCTACTTCATCTACCTCTCCCTCCTCCACAGCCAGTGCTGGGAAAAAGTCATCCACAACATAGCTGAAATGACCGGCTACACCGACCAGAGAGACCTGGAACTCAAAGCCATGCAGCTCTTCTCAGCCGTAGAATTTCCGATCATCCTCGTCTCCAACAAAAAAGACTCCTTCATCTCCGCCTATACCGATCCCGATACCCTCGACAGATACGTGGATATCCTCCTCGATAATGTGGAAGAGAAGAAAGAGAAGAATGTGTATATCAAGGAAATACTGCAGGGAGTGAGATAAAGTACTCGTTGTTCGTTATTCGTTGTTCGATGATTTCTCTCCATTCTTTTTCAACAACTGTAATTTAAAATGCGGCCCCTCGGGACCGCATTTTTTTATACCCATTTGGTATAATAAAATTCATAGACAATGATTTTTGCCAATTGACTCAAACGCAGGCCCTGTCCGGCGTCAGGCTCCCCTCGAAAGGGGAGCTCCGGCGCAGCCGGTGAGGGGACGAACAAGCTGAAACCTCCCACGGCAGGAGCGGCAAAATGCACAAGCAGGAAAATCATACTGCTATATTTCCATCTCCCTGTTCATCAATCATGCAAAAGCTGCCCTCCCCCCTCAGTCGCCTGCGGCGCCAGCTCCCCCCAGGGGGAGCCTGACCCCTCCGCCGCTGAAAGCGGCTGACGCTTTTCCCCTTTTCGCTAACCTCTGCCCCTCCAGGGCCTTCTCCCCTTCAGCACACCTGTCGACGGGGCATGACATATTTCCAAGAAAGGTATACCAATGAAAAAATTCCTCCTCTTCGACCTGGACGGCACAATCTCCGAATCCGCACCGGGCATCATGAAATCCATGGCCTACGGACTGACTTTTGTAGGCATCCATGAAACGGATGAAAAAGTCCTAAAGACCTTCATCGGCCCGCCGCTGAACGTACGGCTGAGAGAACTCTACCACCTGTCCGAAAAAGATATCGCCACAGCAGTCACCCATTTCCGGGACATGTACGAAAATAAAGGAGGACTCCTCCTCTGCAGCACCTATGAAGGCATCGGAGAAATCCTCAAAAAGGCAAACGAAAAAGGATATATCCTCGCCGTTGCCTCCAGCAAACCGGAACCCTTCGTGAAGAAAATCATAGACATGTTCGGCTTCACCGGCTATTTCACCATCATCTGCGGTTCCAATCCCGAAGACGAACTCAAAGCCCCCGACGGTCACAGCCAGAAAGCCAGGACCATTCTCAAAGTCTTCTCCCTCCTGGAACAGAAAGGCTATTCCAAAGAAACCCTCCGCAAAGAATCAGTCATGATCGGAGACACCCACTTTGACATCGAAGGAGCTAAAGAAACAGGCATCGCCTCCCTCGGAGTCACCTACGGCTACGGCACAAGAGAAGAACTCGAAAAAGCGGGGGCCGATGAGATTGTAGATAAACCTGGGGAAATTTTAGGAGTATTGAAACTGTAATTGGCTTGCATATAAGTTCCCAGTTCCCAGTTCCCCATCAGGCCCTTCGTGCCATTCATCCACCAGTGGATTATCGATTTTACCTGTACCCCTGAACGCATGCTGAAGATTACGATATTCCGGAAATCGGAATCCGGGAAGGTGCGCCGCGAAAAAGTTGTAAAGCGGCGCATTTTTTATATACAATATCCACTTCATGCCAATTGAGATAAAAGTACAGCATGCTATCGTTTCAGGCTCCCAAGGCTTGGGGAGCTGCCGAACGCATCGAGACTGAGGGGTTGTTTTACCGTTTCAAGGCACATATGAGGCTGACTGCCAAAAAGTACATGTGCCAAAAGACTCCATCAAAAAATGCCGTCCCCCAGGGGGAAGCCTGACCGACCGATGGACCATTGATTCCAATAAAAAATCCACAGTCTCTTTGGACCGTGGATTATTCATAGTGTGTCCACATCCGTATGATTTTTACAGTGCCTTCATACCGGGTGCCCTTATATTCGCAGGGCTCCCGGAAGACCTGGTACACCAGCCGGTGCTGCAGATTGATGTGTCTTGAAAAATAACCCTGAAAAATCCCCACCAACACCTTATGAAGAGGATGGTTAAGAAATGGATCCTCCCTCAGGATTTGTATCAGCCTCTTTGCCTTTTCATCCAGATGAGCGGCCTTCAGATGGGAAATATCCTTAACAGCCTGTTTCGTACAAACGATATGAAACATTACCAGTCTACCTCTTCCTCCGGAACACAATCCCCGATGGACGTTTCCCCTCCCTCGCGGATAGATTCCACCATTCCCGGTACACTGGCCAGGTACAGAGTCTCCTGAATGGCCTTCCAGTCATCCTCAGAAACCAATACCCCGTTCTTTCCCTTCGTATTCGTAATCGTCACTGGTTCTGAATTTTCGTTCACCTCATTGAGCAGCTGGTAAATATTCTGCCTTGCCTTTGTTACACTGATAGCGATCATAGCAATCACCTCTTTGTCTCAGTATAACGTACGTAGTTACGTACGTTAATATAGGAATTGAGGAGAGGGGTTAGGGATTGGGTGCGGTGCACCGCAAAATATTTGTGAAGCGGCGCAGTTTTATATCCCCACCCACCCTGCATCAGGCCCTGCGGGCCGCAAGTATCAACTGCCCGGCCGGATTTCATACCATTCGTTGCAGCATAATCCCACTCATCGCATCGACATAAATTTTTATATAGTCAGGCCTATGATACGATCAGGCCTTGCGGGCCAAAAACATACTGACTCACATGCAGGCCATGACCGGCATCAGACCCTCCTCGACAGGAGGGCTCCGCGCAGCGGTGGGAGGACGAACGAGTCGAAACCCTTCGAGGCTCCAGCGTCTATAATTTCAAACCGAATTTTCAACAGCTTTGATGTATCGGTTTTTTCAATTCCTTTGCATTGTTCGGGATTCGAGGCCTTAGGTGATACACCCTTATTTAACCGCCTTTACATATTTTGCAGATCGGCCTTTTCCCTCTAACCGGATTTTCCCTTCATTCTTCAAAGTTTGAAGCAAACGATAAGCCGCAGAAGGAGTCACATGAAGCAGTTCTGCCACATCCTGTCGAGATATTTTTCCCTTTTCAGCAAGAAATTTTAATATCATTTCCGGATAGCGGATACGATTAATACCAACCTGACGGACATAACCGGGTAATGCACCACGAGCCTTATAAACATTTGCGCTTAAAATATAAGACCTGTTTTTCCCATTTCCAATAGCTTCCGCAATGCCATACTCTACCAGACTTTCCAAAATCACTCTAAGCCGGCTTTCTTCTATGGAAAAATCACCCTTTAAATCCTCAAACTGCACCCTGTGCTGCTTTTTGAGATAATTGAGAACTAATAAAGCATAAACAGAAAAATCGTGATGATGTTTTTTCTCCTCCTCCGTAAGCATAGAAATAAATGATTTATCAGGAAGTGAATTAGGAATAAAAAGTCTCACCATCTGATCACTTGACTGACTGTAATCCGGGACCCCCTTCCCATAACGGAGGGTTCCTTCATAAATTCTGTCAATCCCACGTCCCGAGCGTTCTGTAAGCCCTATTCGCTTCAAGCAGTCTGCAAGGACCGGGTTACGTCCATGAGGCTCCGCATCAATCAGGTTTTTATAATTGATTCCCTCTATGAAACCACCCGGATTACTGATCGTCAGCCCCTCATTATTGATAAGCACCCGCACCCGGCCAAGCATGGAATAATCCCTGTGGCTGAAAGCATTGACCAGAGCCTCGCGGAAAGCCCTTTTATCATAATTCGGGATAGGAATGCGAAAAAGCCCATCTTCCATTTCCTCCTCCCTGTTCCATGCATTGAAATAATCAGTAATTTTTTCAAAGGCAGCTAAAAGAGGAAGCGTAAAAGACTCATTGACCTTCAAATTTGTTCCATCCATCACCTGAATAGCAGACTCTGCAGTTGGGACCAGTTCCTGAAGCCTGTCCTTTCTACCCAATATGAGAAGCCCTGTCAAAGTAGGACAGATTTTCCCATCAACCATTGTCGTTAGACGAAGCGCCTGATCCAATTCCCTGTCCTCCAATCCAAGCAGCATCGTCTCTCCGTGGTAAATCCGGATAATATTTCTCAGCCGTTCCCTTTCCAGCGGATCAAAATCCTGAACATTGCTCCCGGCTACAGGCTGGGCAGAATAATCCAGTAAAGAAAGATCCGATAAGCGGGAAACAATCTCATAAGGATACATAGGAACATTCTCCGGCATTCCGTCAACCTTGATTCTCCTTCTGACCAGCTTGCCGGAAGAAGTGGCCACAATATTCTTATGTCTTGGAACAGTGATTTTCAATACAGGAATTCCATCAAAGAGAAGAATCTCAGAACGTACTGATACCGGTGGAATCGTCTTATTAGCTATAAAAGCATTTACCCGGTCAATATCCCGGTGATCTTTATGCAGACCCGTAACTTCCCCATCATCCTCTACCCCGAGATAGAACTCGCCACCCTCAGTATTAGCAAAAGCAACGACAGCCTCAATTATCTCACTATCGGGATACTTCTTCTTATCACTCTTGAATTCAACTGTTAATGACTCCTTGAAATTGATATTTGCCATGAAAATCACCTCTTTATAGATATATTAACACACGCGTGCGTTTATTTGAAGCAATAGAAACGCACGCGTGCGTTTAATATATGATTTCCACATTTTTCGGATGAGAATAAAGGCACAAAACGCTTCTATAATATAATTGACCCGGAACTTTAAAGAAACATAAAAATTCCCAATCTTTCATCGGACTTGAGAATATGGACTTAATTTTTCAAAAGCTTTGAAATCTCAGCTGTCTTCGAAACTTTGCATTGTCTGGGAGTCGGGAAACGGGACTCGGGTTGCCGCATCAAATTTATGAAGCGGCACAATTTTTATATACCCGCCCACCCGCCCTCCTTCAGGCCCTTCGGGCCAGAGAGATCGCACAATCAAAAATATATCAATTATCTCAAACTCGCGGTATGCTATCGGTCACCATCGCCTCAAGCTTTGCTCTCGAACGCGATTTGAAGGAATGGGGCACAGCCGAACGACGCGTAAATCGCAGTGAGAGTCATGCAGAGGCTGAGTGGTTGTTCTACACCTGCAAGTCGAAAAATGGCTGACTGCCGAACCATTCCCGGCCGCAAGCCTGACCGTGGGTGGGCGGGCTGATGGAATCTGCCACAGGCTGATGTTTGACTCGGAACTCGGAACTTCCATGCGCCCCTTCCGGAACTCCCATGCAAAATAAATACTCGCGGCGCTTTATAATTTTTTGCGCCGTACCTTCACGACCCACGTCAGTCACGATAATCACGATGCGGCGTTGTTACACTTAGCTGCATCGACATAAATTTTTATACAGTCAGGCTTCTGATACGACCCGCCGAAGGCTGATGTAAAACTCGGAACTCGGAACTTCCATGCGCCCCTGTCCGGAACTCCCATGCAAAATAAATCCTCGCGGCGCTTTATAATTTTTATGCGCCGCACCTTCACGACAGCCACGTCAGCCACGATAATCACGATGCGACAATGTTACACTAAGCTGCATCGACATAAATTTTTATACAGTCAGGCTTCTGATACGACCTGCCGAAGGCTGATGTAAAACTCGGAACAGGGAACTTCCATGGGCCCCAGTGCGGGCGTTCGGAAATCGGAACTTCCACGCGAATCCCCTCCGGCAAGCGTAAATTTATCTGCAATTCGTATTTCTAATTCCCTGCTCATCCTTTTTATGCTATGATGATAATGGTTTATTGTGAGTAAAAGGAGATTCATTATGAAATACGATTACCTCATTGTCGGTGCCGGTCTTTTTGGTTCCGTTTGTGCCAGAGAGCTGACCGATGCCGGAAAGAAATGCCTCGTTGTAGACAAACGCCCCCACATCGGAGGAAATATATATACAGAAGCCATTGAAGGCATCCAGGTGCACAAGTACGGTGCCCATATTTTCCACACCAACCTTACCAACGTATGGAAATACGTGCAGCGCTTTGCCACCTTCAACCGTTTCACCAATTCCCCCGTGGCCAATTACCATGGAGAACTCTACTCCCTCCCCTTCAATATGTACACATTCAACAAAATGTGGGGCGTAGTCACTCCGGAAGAAGCGGCTGCAAAGATTGAAGAACAGAGAAAAGCAGCGGGCATTACGGAGCCGAAAAACCTGGAAGAACAGGCCATTTCCCTCGTAGGTACCGACATTTATGAAAAACTGATCAAAGGATACACCGAAAAACAGTGGGGCCGCCCCTGCACCGAGCTTCCTGCATTTATTATCAAGAGACTCCCTGTGCGCCTCACCTTTGACAACAACTATTTCAACGCCCTTTACCAGGGCATTCCGGTAGGCGGCTATACGAAAATGGTGGCCAGAATGCTCAAAGGCATTGACGTCCATCTCCACTATGACTACCTGGGAAATAAAGAAGAACTGGACGCAAAATCAGAACACGTCATTTATACCGGACCCATCGACGCCTACTTCCGCTATGCCCTTGGCCCCCTCCAGTACAGAAGCGTCCGCTTCGAGACGGAAGTACTGGACAAGCCGAACTTCCAGGGCAATGCAGCTGTGAACTACACCGACCGTGAGACCCCCTGGACACGCATCATCGAACACAAATGGTTCGAATTCGGCAAAGATGCGGATGGCAGGGACCTGCCGAAGACCGTTATTTCCAGAGAATACTCCTCCGAATGGGAAGTGGGCGACGAACCCTACTACCCCGTAAACGATGAGAAGAATGGAAAACTGTACCTCGCCTATAAGAAAATGGCAGACCGCGAGAAAAAAGTCACCTTCGGCGGCCGGCTTGGAGAATACAAGTACTACGATATGGACCAGGTCATTAATGCGGCACTCAATTGTGTGAAAGAACTGGAGAAATAAGGATAACTATTTTAACTGTAAATCGATCAACTTTGAATAATCAGTTATTTTCAATGACCTTGCATTGTCCGGGACTCGGGATGCGGGACTCGGGGTGGTGCGCCGCATCAAATTTGTGAAGCGGCGCATTTTTATATACCCACCCGCCCACCCTTCTTCAGGCCCTTCGGGCCGAGATGGTATGTAACGGCTTTGATTTTTCAACTATCCGGGGACTTTATAATAACCGGGACCGATAAGGACTTCCTATTACTTATCCCAATTCTCGTAATTTTTATTTGCCTTATCTATAATCATCTTCCGTTTCAGGCTGTTAATCAATTTGTTCAGCATCTGTGCGACCCGGGCGCTCATAGCCATGGCAGCTTCTATATCTTCCTCTCTGCAATACCCTATATCGAGACAGGCCTGAAGCTGTGCCTGTACTTCCGCATTTGACGCCCTGGCCATACCAAGATAATGTATAATCCTGCGTCCCGATTCTTGCATTTCCTTCCGCTATATTAGATGATACAGAAATGACCGCCCTGCTCAGCTGGTCATACAGGTTTTTACTTTCCGAAGGCGGGAGCTGCCGAATGACTGCATATACAAGCCGTGTTAATTCCCTGGACCGCTGATATACCACAAGATCTTTATACGAATAAATATCATTCATAGTACATTCCTCCCTTACTCTATTTTAAAGGAAATAAAACACCCTGCAAAGAAAAATATCGATCGTATAGACGGTAATGTATATAAGCAGCCGCCCGCAGGGCCGATAAAGGGCGGGTGGGCGGGAATATATACTCTGTTCCGCTTTACGAATTGTGCGGCACACCTCCCCGATTCCCGTTTCCCGTCTCCCGGACAACGTACAGTCATCTCAGACAACTGCTATTTCAAAGTTGTTTCACCTTCAGTTCAAGCCCGCAGGGCTGATGGAAATATATACTCTGTGCCGCTTCATGAATTGTGCGGCACACCTACCCGATTCCCGTTTCCCGTCTCCCGGACAACGTACAGTCATCTCGGAAAGCTGTTATTTCAAAGTCAGCACACCTTCAGTTCAAGCCCGCAGGGCTGATGGAAATATATACTTCGTGCCGCTTTACGAATTGTGCGGCACACCTACCCGATTCCCGTTTCCCGTCTCCCGGACAACGTACAGTCATCTCGGAAAGCTGTTATTTCAAAGTTGTTTCACCTTCAGTTCAAGCCCGCAGGGCCAATGCAGGGTGGGTGGGCGGGAATAAAAAAATCGTGCCGCTTCATGAATTGTGCGGCACACCTCCCCGACTCCCGTTTCCCGTCTCCCGGACAACGTACAGCCATCTCGGACAACTGCTATTTCAAAGTTGTTTCAAATGCAGTTTATATACCATTACAGATTGTTTACTGAAAATTTTCTCCTTGTATGTTATGATAATAAAAATAACAACAAAATAAATTTTAACTTTCAGGGGGAATTATGCAGAAAATCAGAAAAGCGGTCATTCCTGCCGCCGGCTTTGGTACCCGGTTCCTTCCGGCCACAAAAGCCATGCCAAAGGAAATGCTGCCCATTGTGGACAAACCCACCATTCAGTACATTGTAGAAGAAATCCTGGCCAGCGGAATCGATGAAATCATTATCGTCAGCGGCCATGCGAAGAGAGCCATCGAAGACCACTTTGATTCCTCTCCGGAACTGGAACAGCACCTTTACGAGGGTGGAAAAATGGACATGCTCCGGGAAATCAGGAAAATTGCAGACATCAAAGTATTCTACGTCCGTCAGAAACACATGAACGGACTGGGAGATGCTATCAACTGCGTACGGGATTTCATCGATGGAGAACCCTTCGGAGTCATTCTTGGCGATGATATTGTTTACACAGGAAACGGAGAACCGGCCCTCCGGCAGCTCATGGACCAGTACGAAAAGACAGGAGGCACCGTCATCGGCTGCCAGACCGTCCGTCCCGAACAGGTCTCCTCCTATGGAATTATTGACGGAATCAAAACAGACGATCCGAACCTTCTCCGCGTGGCAGATATGATTGAAAAACCATCCATCGAAGAAGCGCCCAGCAACTTTGCAGCCCTGGGACGCTACGTCATCACCCCGGACGTCTTCGATATCCTGGACCAGACCAAACCGGGCAAAGGCGGAGAAATCCAGCTGACCGACGCCCTGAGAGTCATGGCCAAAAACGAAGCCGTTTACGCCTATAACTTCAAAGGCAAAAGGTACGACACAGGAAATAAACTGGGCTTCCTCAAAGCCACCGTCGAATTCGCCCTCCGTCGAGAAGACCTGGGCGCCGATTTCAAAGCCTACCTCAAAGAAGTAGTCAGCAAATTCTGAATCATAAAGAAACACCCTGATGCATAGCATCGGGGTGCTTTTTATTTTTTACATATAAGTTCCCAGTTCCGAGTTTTACATCAGCCCACCCGCCACCCCTCATCAGGCCCTTTGGGCCGGGATTCATCTATCTCACCTGACACACATGAGGCCGACTGCCCAAACTTACAAGTGACAATTGGCTCTATCGGAAAGCGAGTGGCCCTCCTCGAAAGGAGGGCTCAAGGGCAGCGGTGGGAGGACGAACAAGTCGAAACGTTAGCCATCTCTAGCGACAAAAATCACAAAGCATGATTAATATGCCAATTGACTCAAACGCTGGCTATGCCCGAAGTCAGGCTCTCCCTGGGGAGAGCTCCGCGATAGCGGTGAGAGGGGAACAACGGAAAACTGCCGAAGGCTGATGTTTCACTCGGAACTCGGAACTTCTATGCAGGCCATTTTACACCCCTCCCCCCTCAGTCGCCTACGGCGCCAGCTCCCTAACAGTATGAACTTAAGGCTGAATGGATAACTTTACATTTAAAGCTATCCATTCAGCTGTTTTTTTATGCAAATTAGAACTCCGACGGTTATGAACTATTTAAACTTAGGTATTGACTA
>Ga0256406_1003181_pt1 | contig 20985 bp, 19 predicted proteins | sample RumenRJG_03DNA_FD_185986 | JGI IMG/M metagenome (GOLD analysis project Ga0256406, IMG submission 185986) | Bovine rumen microbial communities from Lethbridge, Alberta, Canada - RJG_03 | ecosystem: Host-associated > Mammals > Digestive system > Stomach > Rumen | place: Canada: Alberta | collected... | reverse complement strand
GACCCAGGTCACGAATCTTCTTGCCAGTCTCGTCGAAGAGCTCTGTGGGGAAAGGACCGGCACCAACACGGGTGCAGTAAGCCTTCATGATACCAAACACCTCGCCAATCTTGTTGGGACCGATACCCAGACCGGTGCAGGCACCAGCACAGATGGTGTTTGAAGAAGTAACGAAGGGATAGCTACCGAAGTCCACATCGAGCATAGTGCCCTGGGCACCCTCGCACAGCACACTCTTGCCAGAACGCAGGATCTGGTTGATCTCGTGCTCAGAATCAACGATGGGGAACTGGCGCAGGTACTCGATACCCTCCAGCCATTTCTTCTCTACCTCCGTGATGTCATAGTCGAAGTTGAGCGACTTCAGGATAGCCTCGTGGCGAGCCTTTGCAGCAGCATACTTCTCAGGGAAATTCTCGAGGATATCGCCAACACGCAGACCCGTGCGACTAACCTTGTCGGTATAAGTAGGACCAATGCCCTTACCGGTGGTGCCCACCTTGTTCTTACCCTTCTGAGCCTCATAGGCTGCATCGAGCACACGGTGGGTAGGCATGATGAGGTGAGCCTTCTTTGAGATATGAAGACGCTCTCTCAGGGGATGGCCAGTGGCCTCGAGTGCCTTTGCCTCCTCCATGAAGAGATCGGGAGCCAGCACAACGCCATTACCGATGATGTTTACCTTGCCACCCTGGAAAATACCTGAAGGGATAGAACGGAGCACATACTTCTCGCCGTTGAACTCCAACGTATGACCAGCGTTAGGACCACCCTGGAAACGGGCTACCACATCGTAATGGGGAGTCAGCACGTCAACAACCTTTCCTTTACCTTCGTCGCCCCACTGCAAACCCAGCAGGACATCAACCTTACCTTGTTTCATTGTCTTTATGTTTTTGTATTCTAATTATTTCTCTTTTTACTTTTCCTTGTGATTGCACCCTGACACACAGAACAGATGCCGTAGATATAAAGGGAGAAGCCATCCTTGCGGAAGCGCTTCAGGTGCATGTTCTCTATGGCCTCTACCACCTCGGGAGCCTTGATCTCGGTCACCTTGCCACACACGGTACATATCTGGTGGCAATGGTTATTGTCAGAACGGCATGCCTCGTATTTCGTAGTGCCCTGAAAACGGTGACGGATTACCAGGCGCAACTCCATGAAGAGATTCAGCGTATTATAAAGCGTGGCACGGGAGACGGGGAATTTATCATTCTCTGCCAGTTTCGCGCCCAGTTCATCAATGGTGAAATGCCCATCCATACTATAAACCGCACGAAGAATCGCATAACGCTCGGGCGTTTTGCGATGATTATTCATTTCCAGATAATTATCCAGAATCCGTACTACAGCAGCATATGTTCCTTCTATTTTATCAATAGTCTTCATAAACCGACCGCAAAGTTACAAAATTATATTGAATATCAGGTATAAAAGGAATAAAAAAATACGCTATACGAATAAATATGCAGGCGGCTGTTAATTAGACGCAGTCAAAAATACCCGTAGGCTTGGTGCGTTTCAGCACTTCCAGTTCGAAATCCTTGCCGGCCACGATACCATAGGAACGCAGGATGGTCTCGATGGTCTTGCGTGCCAGTTCGGGGTGGTTGTTCTCCTCCGAGAGATGGCAAAGCCATACGTGACGCAGATGCTCGCACATGTTCGTGGCAATAGCCTGACCACACGCCTCGTTGTTCAGATGACCGAAGCCATTGGCAATACGTTCCTTCAGATACTGGGGATAGGGTCCCTGCTGCAACATCTCGCAATCATGATTGGCCTCGATGACCAGGTGCTGGGCACGACCAATATACTGTGCCATCTCGTCGGTCACACGGCCGGCATCGGTAATGATGCAGAACGTGGTGTCCTGGACCTCAATCATATAGCCCACGTTATCACTACTGTCGTGGGGCACGGTGAATGGGGTTACGGCGAACTCGCCCAACTGTACCGTGACGCCTGGCTCCACGTAATGACGCAGTTCGGCACCAACCTTACGTACCACACAGAAATTACGGTCAATACCCTCGTGGACGGTACGGGTGGCAAAGACGGGCAGTTGGTAATCATGGCTCATGCTGCCCACACACTTGATATGGTCAGCATGATCATGCGTAATCAGGATGCGATGCACCTTGTAGATGTTCAGTCCGTAGTCACGAAAATACTTCTTCAACGAACGGATGCCTACGCCGGCATCAATAATGAGACTATCCGTCTCTGTGTATAGATAATAGCAGTTACCACTGCTTCCGCTTCCAAATGATATAAATCTCAGCATTTAATATATATGGTTTCCAATAATTCTTTTAGTCGGCGTACCGCCTTTGTAAAAGCGGCAAAGCCGAGCGCTTAATTCTTACTCGGCGAAGCCGACACCTCTTACCTCTTACATCTTACATCTTAGAACGGCATACCCACGGCGAAATGGAAGGCATAGTCGCGCTTGAAGTTAGGATAAAGCACAGGATAGTGCTCGTCGTCCTCGGCCTCGTAAGCCGGGTTGACCGCCTTCATACCCAGGTCGAAACGCAGGATGAAATAGTCGAAGTTCAGGCGCAGGCCCAGTCCATAGCTGACTGCCAGCTGACGGGGAAAATCCTTGAAGCTGAACTGTCCGCCGGGCTGTTCGTCGTACTGGCGGATGGTCCAGATATTACCGGCATCCACGAAGAGGGCTCCGTTGAATTTCCAGAACAGGTACGTGCGATACTCGGCATTCAGGTCGAGCTTCATATCACCCGTCTGGTTGATGAAGTTGATACGTCCGTCCTGTTCCTTATACTGTCCCGGTCCCAAAGAACGCACGGTCCATCCACGCACACTATTGGCACCACCGGAGAAATAGCGTTTTTCAAAGGGCATCACGGTAGAGTTGCCATAGGGATAGGCCACACCAAGACCAGCATGGAAAACCAGTTGGTTGTTCTTATCAATCATCAGGACATGACTCAGATCCAAATCGCACTTCACATACTGCGCAAAGGCGATGTTAAACACCTGATTATGACCCAGTTCGTCTTTCTGGGCATTCCACATGCGAGACGCCAGTGAGAGCAGGTTTCCCGAGGTCTCGATATTCGACTTAAACGCCGTATTGCCCTTGGTGACGGAATATCCGAAACCAATCTTGGTGATAAACAGATCCTCGTAGTTATAACGCAGGATAGCGTTACGGTTGTTGTCATTTCTCAGATACTCATTATGAAACGTCTCTGATATCCAGGGCATGAAGACATAGTTGAGGTCGAGCACATCCACCTGGAACTTATCCTTGCGATGCGGGAAGCTCCACTTGTAGCGCCAGGCAGCAGAGAGGAGCCGGCGGTGGAACTCAGGACGGTCCTGCATATCGTAAAGCAGGGACACCTCGCTGGTGGCATTGACCAGCCGACGGATTCGCCGGTTGACAAAGGGCGAGATGAATCGGGGGAACTGCAACTTGGCCTCGGCGCTATATTCCACGAAGTTCTGATTGGAGTAGCCCTCCAGACCGCGGATGGCCTCGTAGGCACCACGCAACTGGACGCTCAGCACCTCGCTACCACGAAACAGGTTGCGGTTCTGGTAAGTCAGCGAGGCCGCGGCGCCCAGGTCGCCCGCCGTATTCGTACCTTCAGGCTGGAAACTCAGCGTAGAGGGCTTGTTGTTCTGCAGGAGGATCTGGCAATCCAGCGAGTCGGCATCCGGCACCTGCTTAAAGGTGATATTCGTATATTTCACGGCCTGCAAGCGTCCGAAGTGGTTATACGTATTCTGCAAACCGGAGGCGGAATAAGGACTGCCAGAATGCAGGTGCGTGCACTCCTGGAGCACATGCTGGCGGAGGTGAATCTGGTTATCACCAGGGCTGCCGCTACCGTAATTGATATGACGCATCCAGTAACGCGTATGAGGCACATATTCCTCGTTGGGCAGCTGATAAGGCGCCAGATGCAACGTCAGGTTGATGAGTCGCGAATGGGATATGGAGTCAGCCTGATAGGTGATATAGTCCTTATGAAAACGGTAATAGCCGGAATCTGAGAGGAGCGTGCTGATACGCTTGCGCTCGGCATCCAGTTGGGACACGTCAAACTTCATGCCCTTGTATAACAGACTGGCAGACGCACCCTGCTGGGACAAGATACGGGCGATGGTGGTATCCTGAATCGCATAGCCGATACTATCTACGAAATAGGGTTCGCCGGGTTGCAGGAGATATTCGACCTTCGCCTTGCGTCCTTTCGTGGATACCTGCAGCCTGACCTGTGCGTCAAGGAAGCCCTCGTTCTTCAACTGCTGGGCCAGGTCGGCACAAGTCTGTACGGAAGAAAGACTGTCGAACACGACAGGAGCCTCGCCCATCGACTTCAACGTGCGGTTGATCCACTTCGTGCTGTCCCTGCCCGACAGGGAATAGACGGCAAGGGGAAGCTTATAGAGCGAGAACCATCGGCTATTGGGCATCTGTCTGACATAATTGCGCAGAGCCAACGTATTGATATCATGATAGTTACTTTCCGACTTCACCTTCACGCTTTTCAGCAGATACTGGTCTTTTGGTACATATTTTGTGCTGGAGCACGATGAGAAAAAGACCATCGCACCCAGAAAAAAAGAGGTCAGAAAGTGTACGTTTCGCATAATCAGATGCAAAGGTACTAATTAAATAAGAAAATCTGACGGTATTATAAAAAAATTTAGTAATTTTGCAATATGATTAGCAAAAACCAGATAAAATTTGTGCGCCAACTGGAGCAAAAGAAATACCGCAAGAAGGAAGGTCTCTTCGTGACAGAAGGACCGAAGGTGGTTGGCGACCTGCTGCGTGCAGGATTCAAGGCTCACACCATATTTGCCACAAGCGAATGGGAAAGTCTGGGGCAGACCTTCCAGGAGGTCAGCGATGAGGAACTGCGCCGGGTGAGTTTCCTGCAGCATCCACAAAGGGTTCTGGCGCTGTTTTTCATCCCTACGGAATCGGTACCATCGGTTTCCAGTCTGTCACTGGCCCTTGACGACGTGCAAGACCCGGGCAACCTGGGTACGATCATCAGGATAGCCGACTGGTTTGGTATTGACACCATCTACTGTTCGGAGAATACGGCGGATGCATGGAGTCCCAAGGTGGTACAGGCTACGATGGGCAGTATTGCGCGCGTGAACATTATCTATACAGACTTACAGGAACTGATCTGTAAGGCACAGGTACCTGTCTACGGCACGCTGCTCGACGGACAGGATATCTACACGCAGGAACTGAGCAAGGAGGGTATCATCGTGATGGGCAACGAGGGAAATGGCATCTCGGCACCTATCCGTAAGCTGATTAACCGCAGGCTGCTGATACCACAGTTTCACGAAGGTCCGGAAAGTCTTAATGTGGCCATTGCCACAGCTATCACCTGTTCGGAATTCAGGCGTCGCTATCCCCTATAACAGGCGTTGCAGGACGATGGCGTCGTGATAGGTTTTTCCATCGAAAAGCCAGTCACTCAGGTTGCCTGTCTGGCGATAGCCCATTCCCTGGAACAGGTGCAGAGAGGCTTCGTTCTCCACGGCAACAACGGCATACAACTGGTGCAGATGAAGGGTGTCGTGGGCATATTGATGCAGGTGCTCTACAGCTGCCTTTGCGTAACCCTGACAGCGACAGGACTTACAGATAATGATGCCTATCTCTGCTTTCTGGTTCTTGGGGTCGAACTTCATGATATCGGCCAGTCCGATGGGCTGGTGCCGGTCATCCTCGACAATCAGGCGGACTTGTTTGTCGGTATAGATATCGCCGGTGGTATCTGACATGAACTCGTGCAACACAAAACGGGAGTATGGCACGTTGGTGAGACTCATGCCCCACATAGACTCGTCGTTCTCTATACGATAGAGCAAATCCAGGTCTTCAGGCTCCATCGCCCTGAGTGATATCTGCTGAACCTGTTTCATCCTACTATCTCCATCGGGGTTATAATCACGTTGCTCTCCTTGGTATATGTGCCCAGGATATGACCAGGATTCGCGGCCATATCGGATATGATATCCTCATAGGATATGGTGCTCGTATCATAAACAAAACAGCCATTTCCACCTGTTGCAGTGGTCAGTCCCTTACGCTTGACGATAGCATTGAAGCGCGACCGCACCCTCTTGCTGCCTTTATAGATATAGACGATGTCGTATCGGCGTTTGGGGAAGAAACCCAGCGACTTACGCAAGCGCATATACAACATCTGTATCAGGGCTATCAGCGCACGGAAATAGATAGCCACCTTGATGGGCAGTGTGACCAGCAGACTGAGGTGACCATAGTGCTTACGGAAGAAAATCAGCATGGCCTGATAGAAAACGTGGACATAACGGAAGCTGGACTTCTGCGTAGACTCGCCCTTGTAATGAACGATACGGCCCGGCACATACCAGTTCTCGTAACCTGCCTTCAGGATTCTGTATGACAGGTCGATATCCTCGCCATACATGAAGAAATCCTCGTCCAGGAGACCAATCTTATCGAGTGCCTCACGACGCAGCATCATGAAAGCGCCACTCACCACCTCAATCTGGCCCGGTTCGTCCCATGACAGATGACTCATGTAATAGCGTCGGGTGAAGCCCAGCATCTTCAGGAAGGAGACGAAGGGTGTGGGGAGACCGCGGCGCGACTCACGGGCCACATGTCCGGCACCATCGTACATCTTCACACCTGCCCCACCCGCCTGTGGATGGGCATCCATGAAATCCAGGACCTCACGGATACACTTCTCGCCAACAATCGTATCAGGATTCAACAGAAGCACATATTCACCTTCCGACTGTCGGATAGCAATATTATTGGCCTTGGCAAAACCCTGGTTATGACTGCATTCTATCAGGTTGATACTATCCTTGAAGCGCTTCTTGAGATATCTGATGGAATCATCACTGGAGTGATTGTCAACCACGAAGATCTCGTACTCCAGGCCCTCGGCAGCACGCTGCACGCTGTAGATACACTGTTCAAGATAGTAGCGTACGTTATAGTTGACTATGATAACTGACAGTTTCATGCTTCTTCTGGTTCTGTTTCTTCTTTTGTCTCTGCAGGTTCTTCTGTCTCAGCCTTGCAACGTCCCATGGTGGGGAGCACGAAAGGCATGGTCAGCATCACCATCACGGCCAGATAGCCGTAGGTGGGTTCGAAACCGTATACATAATATAATAAGGTGTTGGCAAACAGAAGCAGACCCAGGATCAGGACGCGGAGACCGCCCCACTTCATCAGGGCCTTGGCCGGATGGGCCAGCAGGGAGGCATGGATACTCCTGAACTTAAACAGGCGCAGAGCCAGGGGGACGAGACCGAGTGTCAGGAGTATCATCACCATCTGGACATAATAGCCTGTATGACGGGCCTCGTCGGAAGCGAGGACTGCCATGTCAAACTCCAGATAGTCGCCACAGACATAGATGATGGCAGCAGCCAGGAGTTGCAGCCAATAGACGAACATCAGTATATTTCGTGTCTTCTTCATCACTTTATGTTTTATTTGCCATCGAAGGGGGTGCGGTTCAGGATAGAGCGTCCTAACGTCACCTCATCGGTATATTCTAACTCGTTGCCCACGGCAATACCACGGGCGATAATGGATATCTTCACATCATAAGGGGCCAGCTTGCGGAAGATATAGAAATTGGTGGTGTCGCCTTCCATGGTGGAACTCAACGCCAGGATCACTTCCTTCACATGACCCTCGGAAACGCGCGACACCAGCGACTCTATCTCCAGGTCGGCGGGGCCAATGCCGTCCATCGGCGAGATGAGTCCGCCAAGGACATGATACAGGCCGGTGAACTGTTGGGTATTCTCTACTGCCATCACGTCCTGGATGTTCTCTACCACACAGATAGTAGAACTGTCACGACGGTCGTTGGAACAGATAGGACAGACGTCCTGGTCGCTGATGTTATGGCAGACCTTGCAGAATTTCACTTCTTCCTTCATCCGGCTGATGGCATCGGTAAACTGAAACACATCATCGGCATCCTGACGCAAGAGGTGGAGCACCAGTCGCAAGGCGGTCTTGCGTCCGATGCCCGGCAGTTGGGAGAACTCCTGTACTGCCCGCTCCAATAGTCGTGAAGGATATTGTTGTATCATGCTAACTCACTTAGTTCTAACCAGCGCATGGACTTCTCGTCCAACTCGTCATTCAACAATGGCAGACGTTTGCTCATCTGCGTTATCTCGTCAACAGAAAGGGTGCCGGAACTGAGGGCATCCTCAATCTGCTTCTTCTCGTCCTCCAGGGTGGCGATATCTTTCTCCAGCTGCTCGAACTCACGCTTTTCCTTGAACGACATCTTGCGCTTCGTCTCGCGCTCGCTCCTTGTATCGGTGGTCACCTTGGCAGGTTTCTGGGCGGCAAATGCGGATTCCTTAGGCTGGAGGGCCTGCCACTCGCGATACTGGGTATAGTTGCCGGGGAAGTCCTTAATCTTACCCTGTCCCTTGAAGACCAGCAGGTGGTCAACGACCTTGTCCATGAAATAGCGGTCGTGACTGACCACAATCACACAACCGGGGAAATCCTGCAGGTATTCCTCCAGGATCTGAAGGGTCACGATATCCAGGTCGTTGGTAGGCTCGTCGAGTACCAGGAAGTTGGGGTTTCGCATCAATACCGTACAGAGGTAGAGCTTGCGTTTCTCACCACCCGAGAGTTTATAGACATAGTTGTGCTGCTGTTCGGGGGTGAAGAGGAAATGCTGCAGGAACTGGCTGGCCGACAGGCGGCGTCCGCTTCCCAGGTCAACCTCTTCAGCAATATCACGGACCACATCGATCACTTTCTGCTGCTCGTCAAATTTCAGGCCTTCCTGTGAGAAATAGCCGAAGCGTACCGTCTCGCCAATAACGATGCGGCCTTCATCGGGCTGCTGTTGTCCTAACAGCATCTTCAGAAACGTAGATTTTCCCGTGCCGTTATTGCCGACGATACCCATCTTCTCGAAGCGCGAGAAATTATAGTAGAAGTCCTTCATGATAATGGTATTATCAAAGGCCTTCGAGATATACTGGCATTCGAAAATCTTGGAACCGATATAGACATTGGAGGCTTTCAGGCGGATGGCACGTTCCTCGATACGCGACTTGGCCAGACGTTCCAGGTCGTAGAAGGCATCCTCTCGGTATTTGGCCTTATGACCACGAGCCTGAGGCTGGCGGCGCATCCAGTCCAGTTCGGTACGATACAGATTATTGGCGCGTGCTATCTCTGCCCTGCGATTATCGATGCGTTCTTGTCGTTTCTCAAGATAATAGGAATAGTTGCCACGATAGGTATAGATGGTGCGGTCGTCGATCTCGAGAATCACGGAACATACGCGGTCCAGGAAATAACGGTCGTGGGTAACCATCAGCAGCGTCTTATTGCCACGGTTCAGGAATCCCTCCAGCCATTCAATCATCTCCAGGTCAAGATGGTTGGTGGGCTCGTCGAGAATCAGCAGGTCGGGTTCGGTAATCAGCACATTGGCCAGGGCCACACGCTTCTGCTGTCCGCCACTCAACTGCCTCATGGGCTGATGCAAGTCGCGAATCTTCAGTTGGGTCAGAATCTGCTTGGCCTTCAGCACCTTCTCGTCGTCACCCTGATGATTGAAACAGGCATCCAGCACGGAGTCGTCGGGGTCGAACACAGGCGACTGTTCCAGGAATCCTACCTTCAGATCACGCTTGTAGATGATGTCACCCGCATCATAACCGTCCTTACCCGACAGTAATGACAAGAGCGTAGACTTACCTGTGCCGTTCTTGGCAATCAGTCCTACGCGCTGACGTTCGGCAATAGAAAAGCTGATATTCTCAAAAAGGACCAGCGAACCAAACGATTTCGTCAGGTTCTGTACTTCCAAGTATGGTATTTCCTTGGCCATCTATTACAGGGACTTATTGATTTGGTCAATATAGTCTAATACCTCATCACGTCCACGGGCTTTTTCTGATGACGTGACGAAATATGGGGGCATCTCTTCCCATGTCTCCAGCATCTTCCTGACATAAGCGTCAACACTGGCCTTCACCTTTCCTTCTGAAAGTTTATCGGCCTTCGTGAAGATGATGGCAAAGGGAATAGACGACAATCCCAGCCAATTGATAAATTCCAAGTCAATCTTCTGGGGTTCCAACCGGATATCTACCAGGACAAACACGTTCACCAGCTGCTCGCGCTCCAGGATATAGCCACGGATCATCTGGTCGAGTTTGGCTACTTCAGTCTTGGAACGCTTGGCATAGCCATAGCCGGGAAGGTCTACCAGATACCACTCGCGATTAATCAGGAAATGGTTAATCAGGAGCGTTTTACCCGGAGTGGATGATGTCTTCGCCAACTTCTTGTTGCGCGACAACATATTGATCAGGCTCGACTTTCCTACATTTGAACGGCCTATGAATGCATACTCGGGTTTTGTGTCGTTAGGACACATAGAAACCCTGGGGGCTGAAAGTGTGAATTCTGCGGTCTTGATATCCATACGGTTGAGGACAAAAGAAGGGGCGACTCGCCATTTTCCTGTGCTCGACGCCCCTCAATAAAATATTTCTGATTATCTAATCCTATCGAGCGATTTTACCAGTTTCTCGTCTTTCAGGATTCCTTTTCTGGCAAGGAACAGGAAGAGAACTGCCACCATCGGCATAGCGGCAAACCACTCAAGTAAAGGCTGCATCACAGCCAACGCTACATAATAGACTATGCCTATTCCCATAAGAACAGAACAGATATTTGCTTGGTATGTACGGTTCTTATACAGAAACACAATAAGCAGAGTCAGGAGAGCCATGCTTCCCGTGAGACCTTTGTTATAGCCCATCGGCTCAAAGATACACCCCACCACTAAAGCGATTGCTGCCAGCAGGAGGTATACGGTCTGGATACGCTGGATCATGCCTCTGCAGTCTGTGACTCCTTAGCGGGGTCGCGCCAATAAACCTTACCTTCAATAAACTCCTGTGTAGCAAGCAGAGAGGGCTTGGGCAGCTTCTCGTAGTAACGTGATATCTCGATTTGCTCGCGATTCTCGAAAACCTCCTCCAAAGATTCGTTATAAGAGGCAAACTCTGCCAACTTCTTTGAGAGATCTTCCTTAATCTGAACTGAAATCTGATTAGCGCGCTTAGCTATGATAGCTACACTTTCGTAAATGTTTCCAGTCTCATCGCAGAGATCCATAATGTTTCGAGTCACGGTATTAACCGGTGCTTTTGATTTCTTGTAATCCATCTTTGTATTATAAAATTAATCTTTCGTTATTTTCTTGCATTTCTCAATATACTTCTCAGCCAAGGCCTTGTCCTTGGACTCAGGATACTCATTCAGGAATCCATAGCATTCATCCTCAGCATCCTGATAGCGCTCCAGTTTCCTGTCTGCGCTGGAATTCTCGGCCAGTTCGAACTTACTCTTCATAATCAGCAGAGAGAATTCCTCGCGGTGATTGGAATAAGGGTATGTCTTCAGGGCATTCTGAGCGACAATGATGCTTGAGCTGTAATTGCTCTCGCTATTGGAGTTGATATTTCCGAAATAGCCACCCAGGTTGTAGTAGAGCTGGGCAGACAGGAGCTCTTTCATGACCAGCTTGTCCTGCAACTCAAAGAGCCTGTCCTGAGCACGTTCACGCAACTGGGAGTTGGGATAGAAATCCAGAAACTGCTGATAGGCGTTGATGGCACCAATGGTAGGCGTCTGGTCCAGACGGGGCTCCGGAGCGCTCTCATAAAGCGACTGGCCTACATAGAACATAGCCTGCTCAGCATAAAAACCCTTGGGATAAGAAGAGAAGTACTTCCTGAACGTGGCTGCAGCTGACTCAAAGTCGTGGTTCATATACTGCGACATGGCCAACATATAGAGGGCTTCCTCTGCCTCGTCAGTACCCTTCTTCAAAGTTATCAGGTCCTGCAGCAATATTTCTGCACGGCCAAACTTGCCTTCTGCAAAACATTGCTTGGCATATTCGTAACGATAATCATAGTCGCTACTCTTGATAACCCTGTTAAACTCGCCTGCGCATCCCGTCATCATGGCTGCGACGGAGCACAATATGATGGTTCTGATTTTCATTAATTACAGATTTTGGACTGCAAAATTACAAATTTCCCCTCAAAATACAAAGCGTTTACATATTTTTTAACCGCAGATTATACACATTTCACAGAATATTAGTAACTTTGCAGGTTGAAATGGACTTTAAACTGACTTCTAAATACAAACCTACTGGTGATCAGCCAGAGGCAATTCGAGAACTGACCGACGGTGTAAACCGCGGTGACCGGGCCCAGGTATTGCTGGGTGTTACCGGATCAGGAAAAACATTTACGATGGCAAACGTGATTGCCAACGTGAACCGCCCTACCCTGATTCTTAGTCACAACAAGACCCTTGCAGCCCAGTTGTATGATGAGATGCGGGGCTTCTTCCCTGACAACGCCGTTGAGTATTATGTCAGCTATTATGACTACTACCAACCGGAGGCTTACCTGCCATCCAGCGATACGTATATCGAAAAGGACCTGGCTATCAACGAGGAGATAGACCGCCTGCGCCTTTCGGCCGTAAGCAGTTTGCTTTCAGGACGAAAAGATGTGGTCGTTGTATCTTCTGTTTCATGCATCTACGGCATGGGAAGTCCTAACGCCTTGTCAGAAAACGTGATAGAAATCCGCCAGGGTCAGAACATCGAGCGTAATGCTTTGTTAAGAAAATTAGTGCAGTCTCTCTACGTCAGGAACGACCTGGCGCTGGAACGTGGAAACTTCCGTGTGAAGGGTGATACCGTAGATATCTACATGGCCTACAGCGAGAAGATCCTGCGTATCAATTTCTGGGATGACGAGATTGACACGATCGAGGAACTGGAACCTGTCACCATGCTGCGTATGGGTCGCTATGCGGAGTATAAGATATACCCTGCCAACCTCTTTATGACTACGCAGGAGCAAACCAACAAGGCCATACATGATATTCAGGATGACCTCACCAAACAGGTGGCTTTCTTTGAGGAACTGGGCGACGGAATCAAGGCACAGCGCATCAAGGAACGCGTGGAATATGACATGGAGATGATCAAGGAACTGGGACACTGTTCCGGCATCGAGAACTATTCACGCTATTTTGACGGGCGTCAGCCTGGCGAGCGTCCATATTGCCTGCTGGATTTCTTCCCTGATGACTTTCTGCTCTTCATCGACGAGAGCCATGTGTCTGTACCACAGATAGGTGCCATGTATGGTGGCGACCGTGCACGTAAGACGAACCTGGTGGAATACGGTTTCCGTCTGCCTGCGGCGTTCGACAACCGTCCGCTGACATTCGACGAGTTCCAGAAGGAGGTCAACCAGGTGATATATGTGAGTGCTACGCCTGCTGACTTTGAGCTGGAAGAGTCGGAAGGTGTTGTCGTAGAACAGGTGATCCGTCCTACCGGTCTTCTTGACCCTGAGATTGAGGTGCGTCCCAGCGAGCATCAGATTGACGACTTGCTGGAGGAGATCCGCATCCGTATAGAGCGTCAGGAACGTGTGCTGGTAACAACGCTGACAAAACGCATGGCGGAGGAACTGTCGGAATTCCTGTTGAACCACGGCGTGAACACAGCCTATATCCATAGTGATGTGGCCACACTGGACCGTGTGCAGATTCTGGAGAAACTGCGTCAGGGAGAATATGATGTGCTGGTAGGTGTCAACCTGCTGCGTGAAGGACTGGACCTGCCTGAGGTGTCGTTGGTGGCAATTCTCGATGCCGACAAGGAAGGATTCCTTCGCAGTCGCCGTTCGTTGGTTCAGACGGCCGGCCGTGCAGCCCGAAACATCAATGGCAGGGTGATCATGTATGCCGATACCATCACGCGCTCCATGCAGGAAACGATCGACGAGACCAACCGTCGCCGTATGAAACAGTTGCGCTATAACGAGGAACATCATATCACGCCAAAACAGGTGCAGAAGTCCTTGAAGAGTTCGCTGTCGCGCGACGACCGTCCGGATATCAAGGAACTCAAGCTGACTGCCACGACAAGCCAGCCTGCCAGCATGGCTGCAGACCCTATCGTAGAACGGATGACACGTCCGCAGATAGAGAAGCTCATTGCCGAGACAACCAAACGCATGAAGGAGGCTGCCAAGCAGTTGGACTTCCTGCAAGCGGCCCAGTATCGCGACGAGATTATCCGTCTGCAGAAGGAAATAGAACTGAAATAACGCAAAGAAATCCGTGCCTTGGTTGTATCTTGGCACGGATTTTGCTTTTAGGCATATCGGACAATTCAAAATATTAAAGATATGCAAAAAGGCAATATCGGGGTTACGACCGAGAACATTTTCCCCGTCATCAAAAAGTTTCTCTATAGCGATCAGGAGATTTTCCTTCGTGAGATGGTGTCTAACGCTGTGGATGCCACACAGAAATTAAAGACTCTCAAAGAGAAGGGTGAATATACAGGTGAACTGGATGACCTGACCGTACGCGTCAGCCTGGATACCGAAAAAGGAACCATCACCATCAGCGACCACGGTATCGGCATGACCGAGGAGGAGATTGACAAGTATATCAATCAGATAGCCTTCTCAGGCGTAACCGATTTCCTTGAGAAATATAAGGATAATGCCAACAATATCATTGGTCACTTCGGTCTGGGTTTCTACTCTTCATTCATGGTTTCCAAGAAGGTGGAGATTATCACCAAGTCATGGAAAGAGGGTTCAAAGGCCGTGAAATGGAGCTGCGACGGTTCGCCAGCCTATGAGATTGATGATGCTGAGCGCGAGGCTCACGGTTCCGACATCATCCTCTATATCGATGATGACTCCAAGGAATTCCTCGATAAGTTCAAGCTTGAGGGACTGCTGAACAAGTATTGTAAGTTCCTGCCCGTTCCCGTGGCTTTTGGTAAGAAGACTGAGTGGAAAGACGGCAAACAGGTAGAGACAGCCGAGGATAACATTATTAATAATGTGGAGCCGCTGTGGACGAAGACTCCCTCTACGCTGAAGGATGAGGACTACAAGTCGTTCTACCGTACCCTCTACCCCATGCACGATGAACCTCTGTTCTGGATTCACCTGAACGTGGACTATCCATTTAACCTTACGGGTATTCTTTACTTCCCACGCATCAAGAACTCGCTGGAACTGCAGAAGAACAAGATTCAGCTCTACTGCAATCAGGTGTTCGTGACCGATCAGGTAGAGGGTATCGTACCTGAGTTCCTGACCCTGCTTCATGGTGTTATCGACTCACCCGACATTCCTCTGAACGTGTCTCGTTCTTACCTCCAGAGCGACCGTGAGGTCAAGAAGATCTCTACCTATATCACCAAGAAGGTATCTGACCGACTGAAGGCTATCTTCAATGAAGACCGCAAGGCATACGAAGAGAAGTGGGACCACCTGAAACTCTTCATTAACTACGGTATCCTGACCGAGGAGAATTTCTATGACCGTGCCAAGGACTTCTCACTCTTCAAGGATACAGAGGGCAAATACTTCACATTCGACGAGTACAAGACGCTCATCGAGGCTGCCCAGAAGGATAAGGACGGCAACCTGGTTTACCTCTATGCTACAAACAAGGACGACCAGTACTCTTATATCAAGGCTGCCCAGGACAAGGGCTACTCTGTGCTGCTCTTCGACGGACAGCTTGACGTACCCTGTATCCAGACCCTGGAACAGAAGTTCGAGAAGAGCCATTTCACACGTGTAGACTCTGACACCGTAGATCACCTCATCCAGAAGGAAGACAAGCCCAAGACAGACCTGAGTGACACAGAGCGTGACAATCTGTCAGCCATGTTCCAGACTCAGATGCCTAAACTCGACAAGGCTGAGTTTATCGTTGAGGTCAACGCCCTGGGCAGCGAACAGCGTCCTGTTGTCATCACACAAAACGAGTGGATGCGCCGTATGAAGGAGATGAGCCGTTATCAGAGTGGTATGGGCTTCTACGGACAGATGCCCGACACATTCAACATCGTGCTGAATAGTGATCACGCCCTGATTAAGCGTGTACTTGGCGATGCTCAGGCCAAACTGGGTGAAGAACTCAAGCCAATCGAAGGTGAAATCAAAGGGCAGGAAGCTCGTCTGGCTGCGCTGAACCAGCAGACAGAGGGTAAGAAGCCTGAGGAAATCTCACAGGAAATCAAGGACGACAAGGCCAATACCCAGAAGGCTATCGACGAACAGAAAGAGAAGAAGGAAGGCGTGCTTCGCGGCTTTGCTGAGAAGAACGACGTCATCCATCAGCTCATTGACCTGGCCCTGCTCCAGAACGGTATGCTGAAGGGCGAAGCACTCGATAAGTTCCTGCAGCGTAGCGTTGAACTTATCAAGTAAATCTTTGAGATAAGTTCCTGCAGCGTAGCGTTGAACTTATCAAGTAGACATTGCAAAATGATACTTCATACCAAGGGGACGGATACAAATCCGCCCCTTTTCTGTTTCTACCTACCATTTTTTTCTACTCATTTTTAGGTATTTTCATTGAAAATTCGTAACTTTGCAGCCACGAAATTAATTTCACTATTTTAAAATAGGTAACAATGATTTATTCTAAGGAAGTTGAAAACATGTGCGTTGTGGCCAAAGGCCCCAACCACGGTCCTGCTCCCATCCCCGAAGAGGGCAAGTGGATTCAGGCCAAAGAGATCAAGGACATTTCGGGCTATACCCATGGTATTGGCTGGTGCGCTCCTCAGCAGGGTGCCTGCAAACTGAGCCTGAACGTAAAGGACGGCGTTATTCAGGAGGCTCTCGTTGAGACTATTGGTTGCACGGGTATGACTCACTCTGCAGCTATGGCTTCTGAGATTCTGCCTGGTAAGACCATTCTCGAGGCTCTGAACACCGACCTCGTTTGTGACGCTATCAACACCGCTATGCGCGAGCTGTTCCTGCAGATCGTTTACGGACGTACACAGAGTGCTTTCTCTGAGGGCGGTCTGGTTATCGGTGCTGGTTTGGAAGACCTGGGTAAGGGTCTGCGCTCACAGACTGGTACACTCTATGGCACCGTTGCCAAGGGTACCCGTTATCTGGAGCTCACCGAGGGTTACATCACCAAGCAGTTCCTGGATAAGGACAATCAGGTTTGCGGTTACGAGTACGTACACCTGGGCAAGATGATGGAAGCCATCAAGGACGGCATGGACGCCAACGAGGCTGTGAAGAAGTTCACAGGTTCTTATGGTCGTACAACTGCTGAGCAGGGAATTGTTAAGGCTATTGACCCACGTAAAGAGTAAGGAGGACAGAAATTATGATTAGAAAAGTATCATTCGAGAGCTACGAGCGTCGCATCAACCAGGTGCTGGCTGCTCTGAAGGAGAACGGCATCAATAGCATTGAAGAGGCTAACGAGATTTGCGAGAAGGCTGGCGTTGATCCCTATCAGATGTGTGAAGAGACCCAGCGTATCTGCTTCGAGAACGCTAAATGGGCATATGTTTGCGGTGCTGCCATCGCTATCAAGAAGGGCGTAAAGAGCGCTGCCGAGGCTGCTGAGGCTATCGGTATCGGTCTGCAGAGCTTCTGTATCCCCGGTTCTGTTGCTGACGACCGTAAGGTTGGTCTGGGTCACGGTAACCTGGCTGCCCGTCTGCTCCGCGAGGAGACCGAGTGCTTCGCATTCCTGGCTGGTCACGAGTCATTCGCTGCTGCCGAGGGTGCTATCAAGATTGCCGAGAAGGCTAACAAGGTGCGTAAAAAGCCCCTTCGCGTTATCCTGAACGGTCTTGGTAAGGACGCTGCTATGATCATCAGCCGTATCAACGGTTTCACATACGTACAGACTCAGTTCGACTACTACACTGGTGAGGTGAAGGTCGTTAAGGAAGTTCCTTATTCTGACGGTCCCCGCGCTAAGGTAAAGTGCTACGGTGCTGACGACGTTCGTGAGGGTGTTGCTATCCTGTGGAAGGAGAACGTTGACGTATCAATTACTGGTAACTCTACCAACCCCACCCGCTTCCAGCACCCCGTTGCTGGTACCTATAAGAAGGAGCGCGTGCTCGCTGGCAAGCCCTACTTCTCAGTAGCTTCAGGTGGTGGTACCGGTCGTACCCTGCACCCCGATAACATGGCTGCAGGTCCTGCTTCTTACGGTATGACTGATACTCTGGGTCGTATGCACTCAGACGCTCAGTTCGCAGGTTCTTCTTCTGTTCCTGCACACGTAGAGATGATGGGCTTCCTGGGTATTGGTAACAACCCCATGGTAGGTGCTACCGTTTCTATCGCAGTAGAGATTGACCTCGCCCTGAACAAGAAGTAATTCCTACATTACTTGTATATAAAAAGACGGACGTGATAGTTTTCACGTCCGTCTTTCATTTATATGCGTCGTTATCTTACCGAAATCGTACTATGGATTAACTTCCACCAGTTTAATCATCATCACGAGTGACTCGGCACTACCCTTGAGTATCGTGTAGGTAGTACCAGATGTCAGGGCGATGGGTTGTAACTCATAGTAGGCACCAGCAGTATTCTCGGTACCACTAACGGTGGTCTTCACGTTGTTGAGTTTGACGTCACGTCCTGACTTTGCCGTAGCCAGGACAAGAATCATGTTGTAATCCTTCTGAGGGGTGAAGCAGATGGTGCCCTTACTGTCGAGTTTAACACCTTTCTTCAGATAAGTACCGTCATAGGTTATCTTACCATCGCCATAAGCGGTGGTAGAACTGACGGTGAACATCGAATTTGAAGGCGACCCGTCAAAAGTACAGATGATGTTACCTTCCTGAGGTTCCGGATCGGGCATTGGATCGGGTGTGGGGTCAGGGTCGGCCGTAACAGCACCCATGTCACCATAGATTTTCACCAACGAACTGCTATAGGCTTCGAGTTTATTGGAGAGGTCAAGGATGACATCGTAGTTCGCATCCTCCGTCGCATTATTAAAGGTATACTGGAAGTCACCATGTTCACAGCGGCCTGCACCATACCAACCTGTAACAACAGCAGGCACATCCTGAGTGTCTGTAGGCGTGTAGGTATAGAAATCAGCATCGGTATCAAAGTTATTATAGTCCGTACCTCCCTGAAGGGTAACGACTTCCGCAGGCACCTGGTCACCACGGTTCTCCACTACATAGGCATCAAAATGCTTACTGTAAGTTGTATGCCCAGCCACATAAGGCTCGAAACTCTTCTGACCGGTCATAAAATTATCGTAGGCCTTGATGATACCACCGTCTTCACTGGAGAATGTACCTCTCGTATCAGCAGCCGAACCAACGCCATTATGGATGTCAGACCCCTGTTTGGAAATCAGCATGGGATATTTGCAGTTGCGGAAGTAATTCTTCTCCACAAAGATACAAGAGCCGGTGGTTGCACCAACGCCATACTTCGCATTACCATCGAAATAGTTGTTGTACACATGCAGATGTTTCGACTTACGTACACGCGGATGACGAGAGTCGGAGTGGTCGTACCAGTTATGGCGATAGGTCACGTAATCCACCTCATCACCATTCGAGTTGAGGTTACACTTACCGCTGTCCCAGAAATGGTTATCGCTAACCGTGCAATAGAACGTACCCTTCACATCGAAAGAGCCATCGCCCTTAGCCTTGTCGCCACCATGATTCCTGCCATAGAAAATGTCAAGGTTGTGTCCCCATACATGTTCATTATCCGTATCAAAACTGATGCCATCCTCTTCATGCATCATCACGCCGAGATTTCGCAGTTCCACATATCTGCAGGCACGTACCAGGACGCCGAAGCCGTGAAAAGTAGCATCGGAACCGACGCCCTCAAGAGTGAGGTTCATATTCTGTCCCTTGCCTTTCACCTGCAAACCGATACTGCTGCTACCCAGCGTAGGCATATCGTCCATCTTCAGCAAACCGATGATACGGATGGCCAACGGACGCGTCTCAACACCTTTTTCATAAGCCTGGATGATACTCTGGATACCGGTACGCGTCTCATATTTATTACTTCCGACCTGCATCTCGAGGGTTACCGTCTTGGCATTCGCCTTACTGACATAGAGCACACGTGCATCAGACTTCAGTGTACCATCATTATTGTAGGCACCGATACCTGCCGTTGCCTGATGATGCGCATAACCATCACGGTTGTAATTCCTGACCACAAGTCCGGAAACCACATTAGCACCAGCCTCTACCTCCGTATCATCAATAACAGGTACCACCTTCAAGGCATACTCACCAGCTTTCAGGCCCATGGCATCAGCACGGTTATAGGTGCCGTAACTACGGATGAGCTGGTCATCAATACGGGTAAAATCAGCATACTTTCCTCCCTTCACATAGACATGATAAGTAGTGGCGCCGGCATAATCGGCAAATTTCACGTAAGCCGATTCCAGCCATCCTTGTGCATCGATTATCTGAACACCTTGCGCATTCGAGAGTTTCTTGGTAAAGACGATACCCGACACGGAGCCATTGAAGACATCTGTCCCTGTCCCCAAATTCACGGTGATGCATCCTGTAGCCTGATCCAGGTCTATAGCCGACACATCCGTCGTATTATAGTATTTCTTGTCGCCCGATGTCTGTATAATCTGCGCCTGATTCACATTGAAATCCCGTGCCACGGCATGCGTGACAACATCCTGGGCCTGTGCTCCTACCATTGAGAGAAGAGCACATACAGAAAGAAGGAATTTTTTCATCTTGATACTTGTTAGGTTAGCGCTTGATGAATTTCACGACCTGCTTACCGGCTTTCATCAGATAGACGCCCTTCTTCAGGGATGTCATCTTGAGAATGGTCAAATCCTCGGAAGCATGCGTTGTGAGCACCTGTTTGCCATCAGCATTATAGATGAGGATCTCTGTTCCAGGTTCAAGTCCCGGCCCAAGGGGGATTGTCCGTGGCGGGCAGATGCCGCTGCCTAACCAAAGACAGTAACACATCTATAGAAAAAGAAGGGTATATCCCTTATTCCCTTCAGGCATGACCTGAAGGCTT
>Ga0256406_1003180_pt1 | contig 20988 bp, 16 predicted proteins | sample RumenRJG_03DNA_FD_185986 | JGI IMG/M metagenome (GOLD analysis project Ga0256406, IMG submission 185986) | Bovine rumen microbial communities from Lethbridge, Alberta, Canada - RJG_03 | ecosystem: Host-associated > Mammals > Digestive system > Stomach > Rumen | place: Canada: Alberta | collected... | reverse complement strand
TGAGAGCAAGGGTGACAAATAAAGAAGAATTAGTAAATATATTCATAGCATTCATGCTGCCTAAGGAAGCATCATCAGACATGGAAAAGGTGGCCGAAGACGTCAAGGAACTTTTCCTGCCCAACGGCAAGGACGAAAAGTTCTTTCATTGCACTTTGCTCTTTATCGGCAGGGTTGCAGAAGAATACATTCCTTTCATCCAAGAAAAGATGAAGTCCATCGCAGCGATCCAAAAGCCCATCACAATCGACATCAACGACATCGGCTATTTCTTCAGCACAAAGAAAGACAGAATAAAGGTGCTTTATGCCAAATCCTCTGTCATATCACCAGCCCTGACCGAACTATGCACTATACTCTATGATACCATCGGCAAACCTCTTGAAGGCAAGACAACCCCACCCATCAATCTTGCGAGGATACACTTTACCATTACCAAACGCCTCAAGAGAAAGCTCTCGCGTGAGGACTTTGAAAGAATCAAGGAAAAAGTGCAACACTTCAACATCCCGGTTACAATAGACAACATCGGTCTGTATTATTGCAAGGACGCTGAACACAGATATTATAGGGAGATTAGCAGGTGCGATTTTCCAGCACCTGCACAATATTGATTGCAGGAATGTAGAATGCGTCGGATCGAGTAGGAGGTAATGGTCCCATCAAAGGACAGCAGCGTACCGCGATAGGGTTCTCCCCTATCCCTTATATGTTTCACTTATTCTGTCTATAATTCGAAATATAACTTATCAAATTTGGTAGTCCAAAAGCAAATCGCTAACTTTGCAAAAGGAAAAAACCAGTGCACCTGTTAATTGCGATTTTCAGGCTGCACTATAAAAGGTACTGATAGGGATTGCCTAAGCGACAATCCCTTTTTTCGTACCTCAAAGTCAAAGAGAAGCTATTTGCCGATGCAAAAGTGGCTAAAAATAGAGTGAAGAGTCTCTGTAGGCGTAATTCTACTGACGCCTGTTATGTCTGCCAACGCATCTGAACAGAGGTGTAAATCCTCTGCTATTAAATCTGCACTGAGTTGAGAATCAAGGGCTTTTCTTACGCCAGTAATACTTTTATAAGCCCTGAGCAAAGCGTTATAATGGCGAGAATTGGTTACGATGATGCTGCTTTCGTTGACATCCTGAATACCTGCCGATTCGTAAATTATATTACGCAATTCCGCGATTCCTTTACCTTTCTTTGCACTAATGGCACACACAGGATAATCATTATTCTTAAGTGAAGCCGTATGAAGGTCAGTCTTATTTTCAACAATAACAAGTGCCCTGCCTTTAACCTGCTGTTCTACAGTCTGAAAATCAGAGTCCAACTTACCATTATCAGTAACATAGAGTACGACTCTCGCCCCTTGTAGTTGCATGAACGTACGGTTTATACCGAGCAGTTCAATTTCATCATTTGTCGTACGAATCCCTGCAGTATCAACAAACCTGAAGGTAATACCTTTTATTATAGTAGTTCCATCCACGATATCCCGCGTTGTTCCGGCAATTGGACTGACAATTGCTTTATCCTCCTGCAACAATTGGTTGAGAAGGGTAGACTTGCCGACATTCGTTGCTCCTACAATAGCGACGTTCACACCCTTTTTTAGTGCTTGCCCCGTCGAATAAGAGTCTATCAGCTGGGATAGTTTTTTTTCAATGGTTTCTGCTATTTGCTTCAACTGATCACGGTCCGCAAATTCCAACTCCTCATGGTCGCTGAAATCGAGTTCGAGCTCAATGAGAGAAGTCATCTTTAATAATTGTTCACGCAGATCAGCTAATTCGGAAGAGAAGTGCCCCTTCATTTGGCTGATGGCAGCTTGTTGACTGGCCTTGTTGGTTGAAGCCACAAGATCTGCAACAGCTTCGGCTTGCGACAAATCCATCTTTCCATTGAGATAAGCCCGCATGGTATACTCGCCGGGGCCTGCCTGCCGGCACCCTTTATCAATGAGTGCCTGAAGAACCTGCCCTAAGATATATTCAGATCCGTGACACGATATTTCCACACAATCCTCTCCAGTAAAGCTGTGAGGAGCCTTCCATAGACCCACTACAACATCATCGAGCAGGCCTCCCCTGGCATCGTAAAAATTGCCATAGTGCAACGAAGAAGGCTTTGCCTCTGACAGTCGCCCGCTAAAAAGGCTGTCAGTGATGGAAATGGCATTAGGCCCACTTAGTCTTACGATACCAATAGCGCCTCCGGCGGGGGTAGCCAAAGCGCAGATAGTAGAATGTTCAGATGCGTTCAAGTACTTTCTCTATAAGTCCTTTAATATCATTCTTATAATTACTTTCGGCCTTATGCTTCAGTCTGTTGGCAATAACCATACAGCATGTCATCGCTTTATGTCCCATGAGCTGAGCCAGACCTTCAAGAGCCGAAGATTCCATTTCAAAGTTGGTTACCTTCAAACCCTTATATTCAAAATGCTCAATCTTCTCATTGAGTTTTGGATCCATAAGAGGCAATCGCAACTCACGTCCCTGAGGTCCGAAGAATCCTCCACAAGCAACAGTCACTCCTCGCACCATATCATCACAGGCGATACGTTGCACGAGTTCTGCATCAGATGTAGCCACATAGGGATTACCCATACGGAGGTTCCAGTCTACCTGTCGTTTGAATTCGGCTTCGAAATCAAGGTCAGAGGCATCATCGCGACCCGCATAGAAATTCAATAGTCCATCGAAGCCCACACTTTTAACAGTAGCTATGTAAGTTCCTGTAGGTGTGTAGGGCTGCAGACCGCCACAAGTACCAATGCGGACAAGGGTTAGTGTGCGATGTATGTCTTTCTCTGTACGCGATGCAAAGTCTATATTAGCCAAGGCATCGAGTTCATTCATCACTATATCTATATTATCGCAGCCGATACCTGTTGACAGCACGGTCAGATGCTTGTCTTTGCACCATCCCGTCACGGTGTGGAATTCCCGGTTCTCACTACGAACCTCTACCCTATCGAAATAGGATGCAACGAGTTCGACGCGGCCAGGATCTCCCACGAGAATCACCTTGTCCGCAAGATGCTCGGGCTTTACATGCAGATGAAAAATACTTCCATCTGAGTTGATGATTAGTTCAGATTCAGCAAAAAACTTCTTCATAATTGGTTCATTAGGTTCATTTTCCCAGGGCGGTAATCTCCTGGTTTCTTATTTTTTTCTCAGTCTCATGTATATCTGTGCGTAGTTTCTGTACTTTCTGTTCCAAAGAGCTCAAAGCGGCAACTTCATTAGCCGGACGCTTCAAATGAAAATTGTCCCGGGCACTTGCAAGCTGCGACTCTTCTTTTTTCAGCATTTGTTTCATTTCCAAGAGTTGAGCATAGCCCTTACGAGCTGAGGGTGATTTGAATTCAGAAGTAAAATGATAAGTGTGGTTATCGTTGATGATAAATGTCATGCGGTCAGCCTGCTCACTCACGTTGTTACGCTGCAGGGTTGCAGTCAGCCGCCTGAGAGCCGCATCCACGTCACCATACTGCCACGTCTCACGGATACTATGCAAATCAGCCAAACTACGCAACTTCGCTTCGGGCAGGTTGTCGGCCTCATAGCTCTGCCGGGAAGCAGAAGTTGCAAAAGTATAGACGCACACTTTGCCAGCCGGCTGCCAGCGGTCGCTCACCAGCCAGCCAAGCGAATCAAGGTCATCGATTGCTATCATATACTCATTGAAACGGGAGTTGAAAGGCAGTCCAAGGTTATCAGGCTTATAATATTTACTTGAGTCGCTGTTGAAGACCGTCATGAATACGTCATACCCTCCCAGACTGTTCTTTCCTTTAGCAGCAAAGTAGAGTGTCACTCCGTCGGAAGCTACGAAGGGGTGGTCGGGCTGGTCATAAGCATCACTGATACCCTCTATGGGTTGTGGTTCCGTCCACTTACCCTCCAGTTTGTCTGAGGTATAGAGAATGCGTGATGCCGAGTCTCCCATAGCTATATAACGCCTGTTGCCATACTCATTAGTATAGATGGCATCGCCTTTTCGCTCGCTCACCTCACCCATCTCCCTGCTCAACGGAATATAATAGAGAAAAGAGTCTTTATCCACCACTATACTATCAATGAAGAGCACCTTGGCCGTAGCAGGAAGCATGAGTTGATAGAGTGGGTTCACTGCAGGTTTCTTTTCAATGTGAGCAGGCTTGACTGGAGTCTTCGCCCTGCGACTTTGGGCGTTTATTCCTACCCAACAAGTAAGGAATGCAAAAACAAGGAAAAGTATTCTTTTCATATTCTGAGACTTAATAAATTATGAGAGCAGTTTTTTACTCATTCCGGCAGCAGCCCTTCGACCGTCGCCCATAGCAAGAATCACCGTTGCGCCGCCCCTTACAATGTCGCCACCGGCGTAGAGGTCGGAGCGAGAACTCTGCATAGCATCGTTAACAACAATGGTGTTCTTGCGCGTAAGTTCAAGGCCCTTTACTGATTTTGGAACCAGCGGATTAGGACTTACTCCCACGGCCACAATCACCTGGTCACAGTCAATAGTTACAGTTTCGCCCGTAGGTACAGGCCTGCGTCGTCCGCTTTCATCAGGCTCGCCCAATTTCATGACATCGAGCACAGCAGCCTTCACACAACCATCGTCATCACCAATATATTCTTTGGGATTGTGGAGCATCATGAAGTGGATACCTTCCTCCTTGGCATGCTTCACCTCCTCCAGTCGGGCAGGCATTTCTGCTTCTGAGCGACGGTATACAAGCGTCACATCCGCACCCAATCGCTTGGCAGTACGGCAAGAGTCCATAGCCGTGTTCCCTCCGCCAACAACAAGTACATGGTGTCCTATGTTAATAGGTGTATCGGTGTCAGGATTAGCTGCGTCCATAAGATTCACGCGTGTAAGATATTCATTCGATGACATTACGTTGATGAGATTCTCGCCAGGTATGTCCATGAAGCGAGGCAATCCGGCTCCAGAACCAACAAAAATTCCCTTGAAGCCCTTGTTCTCAAGCTCTTCTATCGTTATGGTTTTGCCTACGATGACATCCGTCAGAAAGTGCACCCCCATTTTGCGGAGATTATCTATCTCGACATCGACAATGCGGTTGGGAAGACGGAATTCCGGTATACCATATTTTAATACTCCCCCTATTTCGTGAAGAGCCTCAAAAACATATACCTCAAATCCTTTCTTCACCATGTCACCTGCAAAGCTTAAACCGGAAGGTCCGGAGCCCACTACTGCCACCTTGATTCCATTGTCAGGAGCCACCTGCGGCAGTACGGCCTCTCCGCTCTCACGCTCATAGTCAGCAGCAAAACGTTCAAGGTAACCAATGGCTACAGGCTGTTCGTTCATCTTCAAATGAATACATTGGCTCTCACATTGCTTCTCCTGTGGACAGACTCGTCCACACACGGCAGGCAAAGCTGAAGTCATCTTCAGCACACGGGCTGCTCCAATAAAATCTTTGCGCTCGATGTTCTTAATGAATGAGGGAATGTTGATACTGACAGGGCATCCTTCCACGCAGCCTGGCTTGGCACAGTCAAGGCAGCGGTGAGCTTCTCTGACAGCCATCTCCGGAGTGAGTCCTTTGTTGACTTCCTCAAGACGAGTAGTAGCTCTGTAGACAGGATCGAGTTCCGGCATGACAACTCTTGAAATAGCCTTTCGCTCCTTCGGTGACATCGCCTTGCGCAGCTCGATACGCCAGGAGGCATTTCTATCGGTAAGAACTGCCTCATCATCTTGCGCAACATCTGTAGCCGGACACTCTTTGGCTGTGACTTCAGAGGCAGTCGTATTGCCAGTGGGCTCAATGTGGTCTTTTAAGTTCGCCATCTCTTCCTGTTCCACCCCTTTGAAAGTACGCATACGTTCAAACATTTCCGTCCAATCAACCTGGTCACCGTCAAATTCGGGTCCGTCAATGCAGACGAATCTCGTCTTCCCTCCGATAGTCAGGCGACATGCTCCGCACATTCCGGTACCGTCGACCATAATGGTATTGAGCGACACATCATTAGGAATGCCGTATTTCCTTGCCATGAGCGAGCAGAATTTCATCATCACGGGAGGACCAATGGCCAGCACTTTGTCAACATGCTCCCGCTTTATGACCTTCTCAAGTCCAACGGTGACGACACCCTTCTCGCCCCAAGACCCGTCATCGGTCATAATAATCACCTCGTCACTGTAACGCCGCACCTCGTCAACCATTATCACAAGGTTCTTCGTTCTTCCAGCCAGTACACTCACCACACGATTGCCCGCCTTCTTGAGTGCAGTCAGGATAGGAAGGATGGCAGCAATGCCGATACCTCCACCCGCGCATACCACTGTTCCATAATATTGGATATTAGAAGGCGTACCAAGAGGACCAACGATATCACGGACACTGTCTCCCACGTTAAGCCGACAGAATTTGGTCGAAGAAAGTCCGACCTCTTGCACCACAAGGGTGAGAGTTCCCTTTTCGGCATCACTCTCTGCGATAGTGTAGGGTACACGCTCACTCCGCTCGTCCACGCGGAGGATGATAAAGTTGCCCGGCTTGCAGCTTCGGGCTATCAGCGGTGCTTCAACCTCAAGGCAGAACACCTTCTCGCTGAACTGTTGTTTATTAACGATGCGAAACATTAGCTTCTATTTAGTTTAAGATTTCAAGGTCTATATCAAAGTCCGACCGAATGCGCTCTTCAGTACTTTATGACTTAAGGCTAAGTTTTCCAGTCAGGATTACATATCGTAATTTGACTTGCCACATACATCACCCGTCATTCATCCCTTACCGAATACGGTATCCTGCCAAACCATAATAGAGTATATAAAGGAAGCAGGGTACGCACACCCAGTAAGATGCCTGGAAGCCGTAATGATCTTGTACTATCCCTTGTAGCCAGGGCATCACGGCACCTCCGGCCATTGCCATTGTAAGGAGCGAAGACCCTGCCTTCGTGAACTTTCCAAGGTCGGCCATAGCAAGCGGCCATAGTGCAGGCCACATGAGCGAACAGCCCAAAGCCATAAAGAATATACAGCCCACCGAGGCCTCAGGATTGGGTATCACTGCCACAGCTACGCTACCCACGGTAGCCGTGACAGCACATATACGCATGGCACCTGCCTGTGAAAGGTATTTAGGAATGAAGATGACCCCAGCCACATAGCCTACAATCATTCCTATGGAAGGAATGAATCCATAGTTATCGCCTTCAAGTCCGAGTTCCTTGGCATAGCCGGTAGCAGTAGCCAGAGAGATTGTCTCCACCCCCACATAGAGGAACAAAGCCAGACATCCCAAAAGCAAATGAGGAAATTGGAATATCGACGTTTTGCCTTCAGCATAATTGCATGCGGCTGCTCCATTGTTGCCGTCATCCTCACCTGCAGCCTTCACCTCTGGCAGTGGTGTCAACAAGGCAATAACACCAAGCACGACAAAGATGCCTATAATAATGGCAAAAGGCAGATTGAGGTCTGTCAACGAGATCTCCTTTATGCCCTTACCGATGACCAAAGTGATGAAGAGTGTTGTGGCCGGCCATGCGAGCTTATTGCATATACCCATGCAAGAGATTCTGCGTGCAGCAGAGTCCAACGGTCCCAATATTGTAACATAAGGATTCACGGAGGCTTGCAGCACCGTGTTGGCGGCACCGCTCACGAAGCTTGCAGCCAGGAACCAAGCGAACGACTGCTGTTGAGCTGCTATGATAAACATGCCGAAGGCAACAGCAAAAATGGCAAACGAGAGAGCCATTGTCAGCCGGTAACCTATACGACGAATACATGCAGTTGCAGGGATACCAAAAAGCAAGAAAGGGATGAAGGTAGCAGCCAAAAGCAGACTCGAGTCAGCACCCGACATGTGCATGGAATTGCGCAGCACGGGCATGAGGAACGAATTGATGCCTAAGGCAAAACCAAGGGAGAAGAAAAACAGGCCGATGACAGCCAGAGGCAGTAAGAATTTTCTCTCTTTCATCTTTTTCTCGCTTTTTGGTGGAAATAATCAGTTTATTCGAAATTCTTGTCGTCGAGCATTTCGAAACCGCAATATGGCACAAGCACCTTCGGCACACGGATGCCGTCTAGTGTCTGATTGTCCTCTATGATAGAGGCCACAATGCGCGGCAGGGCCAGAGCAGAGCCATTGAGAGTATGGCAGAGTTCTATCTTCTTGCCCTCAGTCCGGCGGAAACGACAATGCAGGCGGTTAGCCTGATAGCTTTCAAAATTGCTCACCGAGCTCACCTCAAGCCAACGCTGCTGGGCTGCGCTCCATGTTTCGAAATCGTAGCAAATCGACGATGTGAAACTCATGTCGCCTCCACAAAGGCGCAATATGTGATAGGGGAGTTCCAATTTCTGTAGCAAGCCTTCAACATGGTTGAGCATCTCCTTCAGCGATTCGTAGGAGTGCTCGGGCGTATCAATGCGCACAATTTCCACCTTGTCGAACTGATGCAGGCGGTTTAAGCCTCGCACATCCTTACCATAGCTTCCGGCCTCACGACGGAAACAAGCCGAATAAGCACACCGCTTTATAGGCAGATCTTTCTCATCAAGGATGACGTCACGGAAGATATTGGTCACAGGCACCTCGGCTGTAGGAATCAGGTAGAGGTTGTCGAGATTGGCATGATACATCTGTCCCTCCTTGTCAGGAAGCTGACCTGTACCGTAGCCGCTGGCCTCGTTGACCACATAAGGAGGCTGAATCTCCAGATACCCTGCCTTGCGCGCCTCGTCAAGGAAGAAAGCCTCAAGAGCACGCTGGAGCCGGGCCATCTTGCCTACATAGACAGGGAATCCGGCACCCGTAATCTTCACGCCAAGGTCGAAGTCCACGAGATTATATTTCTTGAGCAGATCCCAATGACAGAGAGCATCGGGACCGAGATTAGGCTTCACTCCTCCTTCCTTGACGACAACGTTGTCGCTTGCATCCTTGCCTTCAGGCACTTCGTCGTTAGGGATATTAGGAATCTGCAGCAACTGGTCGGTCATGTCCTGCTGGGCCTTCTCCATGAGTTCTTGCAGTGCCTTGTCAGCCGCTTTAAGGTCAGCCACCTGAGTCTTGACAGCCTCAGCTTCATCGCGCTTTCCTTCCTTCATCAGACCACCTATCTGCCTGGAGAGCTGGTTTTGTTTTTGCTTGTTGGTGTCGAGCTTCTGCTGAGCCTCGCGGCGCACTTTGTCGTACTCCAACACTTTTTCAATGGCCTCACGCGCACCCTCGAAATGTTTCTTTTCAAGTCCTTTGATGACACGATCAGTCTCCTCTGTAATAAGTTTCAGTGTAAGCATAATGCTATATGTTTTGATATTGAAATTTCAATAGTGCAAAGTTACAAAATATTTTCTTAAACCGAATCACTTTTGGCAATGGAAAAAGTCTGCTACTTTTCTCAATAGATGTCAAAGAAGCAAGAATGCCAATCCTCCGCATGGAAGATTGGCATCCTGTTGTTGTTTGGAATAAGTGTTTGTGAATGGATTATGCCTCGCTCTTTTTAGCTTTCTCGGCATATGCCTCAGGACTGAGGACAGAGACCGTGCTCTTGTCGCGGGCACCCTTGTGGAAGTACACCACGCCATCGGTGAGGGCGTAGAGGGTATCATCCTTGCCCTGGCCTACATTCTGGCCGGGGAAGTGCTTGTTGCCGCGCTGGCGCACGATGATGTTTCCGGCGGTAATAGTCTGTCCGCCCCAAATCTTCACGCCCAGTCTCTGGGCTGCTGACTCGCGTCCGTTCTTGGAACTTCCTACACCTTTCTTATGTGCCATTTCTGAATTCCTCCTTAATTTAAGCGATTACTTGTTTTACCTCAACCTCTGTGAAGTGGGTGCGATGTCCCTGCTTCTTGCGGTAATCCTTGCGGCGCTTCATCTTGAAAACGATGACTTTGTCGCCTTTTACCAGCGGGTTGACTACCTCTACTACTACTTTGGCGCCTTCAACGGTAGGAGCGCCCACGGTTACTGCACCATCCTTGTCAACGAGCAGCACCTTGTCAAACTCAACAGTCTTGCCGGCTTCTGCATCCTGCATGTGGTTGACAAAGAGCTTCTTGCCTTCCTCAACCTTGAACTGCTGACCGTTAATTTCTACAATTGCGTACATTTGTTATTTTGTAAAAACGGTTTTTTCCGCGAGGCGTCGGCACACTCTGCCGCTCTTCTTTAAGCCCCAACGGACAATATCAGCTGCAAAATTAATCAATTCCTCCGAGTTCGGATACTTTGCCTCCTGTCTTTCTGAAATTATTTATAGGTTATTAACATTGACCACTACTAATGCACCTCAGTACAGGGTGAAGAAATACCAATAAACTCATGCACACTGTGCGCCTATATACTCTTTTCGACAGCACATTAAAATATGTCTCCATCCCATTCGTTATCACTGATTCGTCGTTCCTTGCTTGCCCGCTGCTTGCGGACAGCCACGAGGGTAGCGGCATGCAGTGGATACTTGAGGAAGTCCGATAACCCTTCTTTGCGAACCCTTACAAAGGTCAAATCTAACTACTGAAATTGCATTGCACACTGCTTTGGCTTCGGCCCGAAAAAGCGTATCAAAAATCAAAGATCGCGAGAAAGTTTGTAAAGAAAAAAGAACGCGAAAGTGCCAAAATACGGGCATATTTTGAAGCAAGACTTACTTTGCTCCCAAATACGCAAAAATAGGAAGAGTTTGTAACTGCTTATATATTAAGTGTTTACATTTTAATAGGCCTATTAGGAGCCCTTAAAACCGCTTAAAAAGGCCTGAAAAAGCCCTATTTTGGCCTTGTAAAACATATGCTTTTAGCCGCTCGAAGTCCTATCTCGAGGCGCTCGAGGTACTTCGACGAGGCCCTCGAGGTCCGATCTCGAGCGAAAAGTACTCAAAAAAGGCTCTCAAAGCGCTCGGATTTTCTCTATTTCGAGATTTTCATTTGTAAAGGATTCGGTTAGCGTTAGCATTATTTAACGCACCTTTTTTCGTATCAAAAATCAAAGTTTTCCATTGCACACTCATCCCAAATTAGGTTCTCATGCCCTCGAAATTATCGCCGCTGCACATCCACTCAGAGCATGCGTATCACCATAGGCTTTGGACAGTCTGGGTATGGGGCCATCCTTAAATATCCACAAGGGCCGCACCCTGCAGTGGACATTACTATGAAGGTACTAAGAGTGCTTCGATGTAGTCTTATCTCATAAAATAATAATAATTTCCTTGACAGAAAAAAGCCGAAGTTCTTTTGACAATAATCAAGAAAGTGCTAACTTTGCATGCAATAACAAAAACCGCGCTATGAGAAAACTATTATTTGCACTATTGTTCATCTTTGCGGTCTTGCCCGAGCTTCAGGCCCAGACCAAGACCCCCTACATGAAGCCAGCACCCAAGGAAGACAGTTTCCATTTAGGTATGGCCGGGTATACCTTTGTACATTTTGACATTGACAAGACCCTCGCTGTGATGCAGCGCCTCGGGGTCCACTATCTTTGCATCAAGGACTTTCATCTGCCTCTCAATGCCGATGCACAGACGATAGCCGCTTTCAAGAAGAAGCTTGCCGATCATGGTGTGACAGGCTATGCTGTAGGACCTATTTATATGAAGTCGCAAGCAGAAGTCGACCGTGCCTTCGCCTATGCCCAGAGGGTAGGGGTAAACCTTATCGTCGGTGTGCCTAACTATGACTTGCTCGACTACACAGAGAATAAGGTGAAAGAGACGGGTATCAGACTGGCCATTCATCTTCATGGACCCGACATGAACCTTTATCCTTCGGCTACTGATATTTGGAACCGAATCAAGGACAGAGACAGTCGCATGGGAATATGCCTTGATATCGGGCACGACCTACGCTACAATCAGGATCCCTTGCAGGACTTGCAGCGCTATCGTTCGCGTGTGTTCGATATCCACATGAAGGATGTTACGGGCAATACGAAGGCCGACCATGCCATAGAGCTCGGTCGTGGCCGAATTGACTTCCAAAGGTTTGTGAAGATTCTGCGCAAGATTCATTACACTGGATCCTGCAGTCTTGAATACGAAAAGGACATGAAGGACCCGTTCCTGGGCATTGCTGAGAGCGTGGGCTACTTCCGCGGCGTCTGTCAGAGCGTGAAATAAGGTAGGGGCTTCTAAGGAATTCGCAACAATAAGGTCTTTCGCTATGTAGCTTGGATTTTGGCTACAAAGCGAAGGACTTTTTTTATTATAGATTCGTCACTCACTTGATTCGCTTTTTGCTGATGTTTTTCATTCTTGGTCATGTGATTAGAATCTTAAAATCTGATCACTTGGTTTAAACTATGATCTTTCCAAATCTTTTTGCGGAAAGGATCATAACTTTGTATGAGATGACTGTTCCTTGTCATCACGATAGACTAAGAACAAATGTACAAAATATCAGACAGTAAGCCTTTTGTAAAATGGGCCGGAGGCAAAGGAAAGCTTCTCGGCCAGTTGGATGCGTTTTTGCCCACTCGCCTTTATACAGAGGATTTTACCTATATAGAGCCTTTCGTAGGAGGAGGTGCCATGCTCTTCCATATGCTTTGTAAATTTCGTAATATTAGAAAGGTGATTTTCAATGATATCAATGTCGATTTGATAAAGGCATATCAGACTGTGAGGGATCATCCCGAGCAGCTTATTAGCGGGTTGAAGAAGATAGAGCGTGAATATTGTTCGCTTGATGGGGATGAAGCTCGAAAGAGCTATTATCTTGAGGTGCGCACCCGGTTTAATCAGCATCGTGATGACGATGTCCGTAATACAGTGCATTTGATATTCCTGAATAAGACCTGTTTTAATGGTCTTTACCGCGTGAACAGTCGTGGTGAGTTTAACGTCCCCATAGGCAGTTATACTCATCCTGTGATATGCCATACAGATACGATACTTGCTGATAGTGCTGTGCTGAATATTTGCGACGTGGATATCGTTTCAGGCGACTTTGCCGCTATGGATGCCTATTTGAATCCACAGATGCTCAACTTCTTCTATTTTGACCCGCCTTATCGTCCCCTTACACAGACATCAAGCTTCACAGCATATGCAAAAGGAGATTTCACGGATGAAGATCAGAAACGGTTGGCTGAGTTCTGCAATTGCATAAGTGAAGCTGGGGCTTTGTGGATGTTGAGCAATTCAGATTGTAGCGCGAAAAATCCTAATGATGTTTTCTTGGAGGAATTGTATCAGAATTATCTAATAGAGCGTGTCTATGCATCGCGCTCTATCAATGCAAATGCTTCTAAACGTGGTAAACTTACAGAGCTGCTCATTCATAATGATTACGAAATATCCAACTCTCTATTTCTGAAAGCAATATGATGAATGCGCATACTAACCAAGAATTTGAAGTGTTTCTTTCTCAGTTGAAAGAAACTAATGCTACGTTGGATTTCTTCTGCGATTTTACGAAGATAAAAGATAATGTCGAAAGGGTTGCCATCAAGTTGAATCAGCTAAACTACTTGATAGGACAGTGCGATATAGAAGCTGCTGTTCATAGACTTTGGAACGAAAACCCAAACGTATTTCAGGTCTTGGACATTCTCATAGCTGTGAGAAAAGGAGACAGAAAGAAAGTCATTGATGAAAATGGCGAATTGCACCTTATAGAACATTTCTTCAATTCTCCAGAAGGTGTTCTTACTTATATAAAGGAGACCGGATTGCAGGAGTTATTTCAAACAAAGTCGGTTTCCAATCTCGTTGATTATGTCTTCGGTGTTGAAGTAGGACTTGATACTAATGCTCGTAAGAACAGAAGTGGACATTTAATGGAGCATCGCGTATCTTCTATTTTCCTAAAAAATGGAATAGATTTCAAGCAGGAGGTATGCTCGACAGCGTATCCTGAATTGGCTATTCTTGGTAAAGACAAGAAGCGCTTTGATTTTGTGGTTTCAACCACTTCCGTGACCTATTTAATCGAAGTGAACTTCTACAGTGGCGGAGGATCAAAATTGAATGAGGTGGCTCGCGCTTATTCCGAACTGGCTCCCAAGATAAACTCTTTGGATAACTTTGAATTCGTGTGGATAACTGACGGTCAGGGATGGCTTACTGCAAAGAACAAGCTTCAAGAGGCATTTTATACAATTCCCAAAATATATAACTTGACAACAATCTGTAATTTCGTACAGACAATAAAAGAAACTTTGTAGGATATGGATGAACTTTTCAATTTCTGCCAGAAGATAAGTAGCCTTTGTTCAGATACTCTGTGGAATATAAGCAAAGCTAGGGATGTGGTGACGGAAATAAACAATTTCCTCTATACTAATTATGATGGCATTGGTACTACTAAAGCATTAGGAAGCACCTTTGATTACTTTTCTGATTTTCACAAGTATTGGGAACAGAACTATAAGGAGATACTTGGTTGTACTATCGTTGAATCTAAATGCGAAAAAGTGGCAGAAGCCTTGCATGAGGTTTGCGTCAATACCAAAGGTACAGCCTTCGCAAGTGTTTCCAGCGAGTATGAAATGAGTGGACTAAAAGATGAAGAAATTTGTAAGATACGTCTACTTACAGCCAATCAAGACTTTAGAAAATCCATAAGTTTTGAACAACTCGTAAACGTTTACAAAGAGGACCCGACTGTATTTGATGAATTGTTTATCAAGTCCGATCCGGAAGGATTCTTGAGTGCAATCGGAATAAACAGATTGTCGCAAAACGATAAGCGAACGAAGTACGCAAGAAACATAGCTGACTTTGTTTTGAAGTTGACTGAGCAATATAGCGATAATAAGGCATATCATCTGATAGACCATTATCATGGAGACTTGTTTGCTTTGCGCGAGGATTTGATAACAAAAGCAAATGCTGGATATGGGGAGAAAAAGACCGACATGGCTCTTAGAGACATGGTTGTCTCGGGTATCTGGAAGAATGTGAGCAATTTTGATAAAATAAATGTTGCAAGCGATGTGAACACAATTAAGGTTGCTCTTAGAACGGGCATTTTGGCAACTGCTATACCTCTTGTGTCGAGTTTCCTGGATATCTTTTGTAACCAATATTCCTATATGGATTATCTGTGTGCCCAGGCTTGGCGACATGTGTGGGAAATATGGATGAAGAGATACCCTCAGGACAATATTGGAAGTCCTTGTCTGTTGGATTTCTTCGTTTATAATGTTATCGGTAAGCAATTCTGTAAGACAAACTTATATATATATGAGTGTGATGAGCAGAAACACACATTCCCTTGGCACTCTGCCAATAATCATACATGTCTACTGTGCTACGATAAGTATCACAGACGCGTTCATGCCCATGTAGTTCAGAACTTCATGGCATGTTGTCATCCAGACGGTAAAGTGGCAATCAGAAGTACCAAATACGTTCAAAGTTTACCTGATGATCAGAAGATAGATGCTTGTCCGTTTATAGATATTTGCGAGCATAAAAATTTGATGCCTCCTAAGTCTATTAGTATTTTAGGGCAGACTGGCTGGAACTCTGCGTATTCCAGAAAAGGAAAAGGCGGAGGAGGATTGATGGCTTAAACAAAAGTCTATGAAGAAATTAGTGCCTTATTTTAGATCTGAAAGAAGGGATTTTACTCTTCTGCAAGGAGATGCTTTTGAATTGCTTCCCCAGTTCAACTTCTGTTTTGATATGATTTTTGCTGACCCTCCTTATTTCTTGTCCAATGGTGGCATAAGCTATCAAAGTGGTCGAGTGGTATGTGTGAATAAAGGTGACTGGGACAAGGGACTCTCACCTGAACAGATGCATGAATTCAACTATGGATGGCTTAAGCTTTGTAGAGAGAAGTTAAAAGATAACGGTACAATTTGGATTTCGGGAACATATCACAATATCTTTTCCGTTGCGGACTGCCTGCAGGAGTTAGGATATAAAATATTGAACGTTGTTACTTGGGCAAAGACAAATCCTCCTCCAAATATCTCATGTAGGTATTTTACTTTCTCCTCTGAGTTTATCATTTGGGCGAGGAAAATGAGGAAAGTGCCCCATTATTACAATTATGAGTTAATGAAGGCAATCAATGAGGGGAAGCAAATGACTGACGTTTGGCGTCTGCCAGCTATAGCGCGTTGGGAGAAATCTTGTGGAAAGCATCCTACGCAGAAACCTCTTGCTCTGTTGACAAGGATTATTCTGGCATCAACCACAGCACACGCCTGGATTTTTGACCCTTTCTCTGGAAGTTCTACTACAGGAATAGCTGCCAATTTATTAGGACGTCGTTTCCTTGGCATTGAAAAGGAAAAGGCTTTCCTTGAATTAAGCAAGGCAAGGCGGCTGGAAATAGATTCATTGAGGGTGGCTGAGGAATACAGAAACAAAATCTCAGATATTAAAGTCGTGGAGAAATTTAATCTTGAGCCTTTGTTCTTTGCTTCAGACCATATGCCATTGGATGACTTGCCCTTCTTAGAATAAAGTCCCGCTAATTGTAGCTTATACTACATCATGTCCGTGAAGCATGAGTTGCTGCGCTCAGTAGAGTAGCAGGAGTCCTGCGAAGGCTGCCCAGCATATCATGCGGATAGGGTTGATTTTTAGCCACATTGTTCCCACGAAGGTGGAAATGAAGAGTGCTACACTAATCCAGAACTGCCAGGGATTCTCTGAGGGGGTACTGAAGTTCTCGGGAGTGAGGAGCAGCAAAGTGGCTGCCGCTAAAAGACCAACCACGGCAGGGCGCAAACCCGAGAAGACATCCATCACTGGCTGAGAGTGCATGTATTTCAAGAACAGCTTACTGATGAGAATCATGAGGATGAACGACGGCAGTACCAGTGCAAAGGTTGCTGTGGCGGCACCGAGCACGGCCATGCTCCCATTGAAGCCGGCATTATGGGCGGCCACATAGCCGCAGTAGGTAGCTGAGTTGATTCCAATGGGGCCTGGCGTCATCTGGCTGATGGCTACTATATTGGTGAACTCTGCCGTGGAGAGCCAGTGGTGATGGATGACGGTCTCGGTCTGTATGAGCGAAAGCATACCATAGCCACCACCGAAGCCGAAGAGGCCAATCTCGAAGAATGTGAGGAATAGTTGCAAGTAGACCATCGTCATTCTGTGGGCTTAAGGAACCGACCGTAGACGTAGCCTCCTACGCCAGCTGCTAAAATGATGAATACGGGATTGACGTGGAGGGCGTAGATGAGCAGCGCACCTCCGATGGGAATCCAGCAGTTGACAATGTTAATCTTTGCACTCTTGGCAAGATTGAATGTGGGTGCCGCAATGAGAGCCACTACAGCGGGGCGAATGCCATTGAACATGTCCCTTACCCATCCGATGTACATGAACTGATGGAAGAACATGGCTATGCAGAGGATGATGAGGAACGAGGGCAAAGCCGTGGCCAAGGCTGTGACGAGGGCTCCACGCAGTTTCCGCATCTTGTAGCCGATGAAAGTGCTGATGTTGATGGCGAAGACACCTGGACAACTTTGTGCGATGGCCAACAAATCGAGGAATTCTTCTTTTGCTATCCACTTCTTCTTTTCCACCACTTCGCTCTCAATGATAGGTATCATAGCATAACCGCCGCCGAGCGTGAAGGCCCCTATCTTGAAGAAAGTAAGGAAGGCTGTCTTGTAGAAATGGCTCGTCGCGCGGCTACTCTGTGGTGCCTCGGATGTAGCTGCTACTCCCTCGTTGTCCTTGGGAGCAGCAGCATCCTTGGCTGTAGTGAAGTGGCCTTCGAAGAGGTCAGGATAGTTTTGATTGCTCATTGCTGTCGGATGATGGTCATTGTGCCAACTTTTCTTCCACCCACTTTCTGGCGTTCACGAAAGCTTCTATCCAGGGTGTGACCTCGTCGTTGGCGTGGTCGCGTGGATACCAGGCGTTCTGCCAGGGGAAGATGGCGCGCTCCGGGTGTGGCATCATGGCCAGATGGCGACCGTCGGGTGAGCAGATACCAGCCACGTTGTAGTCACTGCCGTTAGGGTTGCCGGGATATTCAGCATAGTTGTATTTAGCCACGATGTTATAGTGGTCCTCAGGCTCGGGCAGATAGAAGCGTCCTTCGCCGTGGGCCACCCAGATACCTAACTTGGAGCCTGACAGGGAACCGAGCATCACGCTGTCGTTCTGCGGGATGGCTACGGAGAGGAAACTGCTCTCGAACTTCTGGCTCATGTTGTGTACGAGATGTGCACGGTGCTGATGTTCCGGATTTATGAGGTTGAGCTCCACCATGAGCTGGCAGCCATTGCAGATGCCGAGGCTCAGTGTGTCTTCGCGGGCATAGAACTTGTCGAGAGCTTCCTTGGCTTTAGGATTATAGAGGAAGGCACCGGCCCATCCTTTGGCCGAGCCGAGCACGTCGCTGTTGGAGAAACCGCCGCAGAAGACAATCATGTGGATGTCCTCAAGCGTCTCGCGGCCACTGATGAGGTCGGTCATCATCACGTCTTTCACGTAGAAACCGGCCAGCCAGAGGGCGTAGGCCATTTCGCGCTCGCCGTTGGTACCCTTCTCGCGGATGATGGCAGCTTTGGGGGCGTTTGGCTTTGCTGATGTTGATGTCTGCCAGCGATCGGGGTTGAGGCCAAGCGACTTGCATGTGCCTTTGAAGTCTCTTGGGAATTTCATCTCCAAGGGTTGCTTCTTGTAGTTCTGATAGCGCTTGCGGGCCATTCCATTGAGGCTCTGTTTGCGGTCGAGCAGATAACTGGTGCGATACCATACGTCGCGCAGAGCATCGATGTCGAATTCGTGATGATAATCGTCTTTCACTACTTCCAGTTTGCGGTTCTCTGGTGTGGGGTAGCCAATCTTGGCGAAGCCTATGCCACGGTCTTCGAGCAACTTGCGCAGCTCCTGCTTGTGAGAATCACTCACTTGAATGACGACTCCGGGATTTTCGGCCATGAGAGCTTTCACGATGTCATCGCCGGCAATGTCGTGGAGGTTGATGTGCAGACCTCCTTTGACGTTAGCGAAGGTCATCTCCAAAAGGGTTGTGATGAGTCCACCTGCGCTGATGTCGTGTCCTGCCATCACCCATCCGCGGTTGATGAGGTCCTGCACAGTGTTGAAGCAGTCGGCAAAATACTCGCTGTCCTTCACTGAGGGTACATCACTTCCCACCTTACCGAGGCTCTGTGCAAAAACTGAACCTCCGAGACGCTGAGCATCGAAACTGAAGTCGATGTGGTAGAGACTGGAGTTCTTGTCGTTGACAACAACGGGCGAGACGACCTTGCGCACATCGCTTACCTCTGCTCCGGAAGTGACGATGACGGTGCCCGGCGAGATGACCTTCTGGCCGTCGGGATATTGCTGAGAGAGTGAGAGCGAGTCTTTGCCCGTAGGAACATTAATTCCTAAGGCGCAGCAGAAGTCGCTCAGAGCCTGTACGCCCTGATAGAGTCGTGCGTCTTCGCCTTTCTGTGAGCGACAGGGCCACATCCAGTTGGCAGAAAGGCTGATGTTTTCAATTGGACAGGGATGCTCCTTGTCGGTGGCAATCGGAGCCCAGACGATGTTGGTCAAAGATTCAGCTACGCTCAGCACACTGCCTGCGGAGGCATCGGCGAGTCCGGCCTGTGGTGCATGTCCGAGTGCAGTGGCAATACCTTTACGGCCGCGATAGTCGAGAGCCACGACACCGCAGTCGGAGAGTGGCAGTTGAATGCGACCCTGTGTCTGCTGGCGGGCCACCTTGCCAGTGACAGAACGGTCGACCTTGTTGGTCAGCCAGTCTTTGCATGCCACGGCTTCGAGCTGAAGCATGCGCTCCACGTATTCGTCGAGGTGGTCGGCCGAGTAGGTGACGTCCTCATAATGGTGCACCACAGTCTCGTCTTTCATCACCGTCTTGGGTGAGTGGCCGAACATCTGTGCCACATCGAGGTCGAAGGGTTTTACGCCGTCGCCCTGCACGAAGCTGAAGTGAGCGTCGCCCGTAGTCTCGCCTACCACATAGAGCGGTGCACGTTCGCGCTCTGCTATCTTCTCTACATGCTCCAGATGTTTCTCGTCGATGAGCAGTCCCATGCGCTCCTGGCTCTCATTGGCTATGATTTCCTTGGCGCTCAGTGTTTTGTCGCCAATAGGCAGTTTTGTCATGTCGATGCTTCCGCCGCAGTCCTCCACGAGTTCAGAGAGACAGTTCAGATGGCCTGCCGAACCATGGTCGTGGATAGATACCACCGGGTTGTTGTCCTCTTCCACAAGGGCTCTCACGAGATTGTAGGCACGCTTCTGCATCTCGGGATTGGCGCGTTGCACGGCATTGAGTTCTATGCCGTTGCTATAGCGCCCTGTGTCGACCGACGACACGGAGCCGCCGCCGAGTCCGATGCGATAGTTGTCGCCGCCTACCACAACAATCTTGTTGCCCTTCTGGGGCTCTTTCTTCAGGCAGTCGCGCTTCTTGCCGTAGCCGACTCCTCCGGCGAGCATGATAACTTTGTCGTAAGCCAGCTTCTGTCCGTCCTCCTGGTGTTCGAAGGTGAGCAGTGAGCCCGTGATAAGCGGCTGTCCGAATTTGTTGCCGAAGTCGCTGGCACCGTTGGAGGCTTTGATGAGAATCTGCTCAGGAGTCTGATAGAGCCATTGTCTCACGGGCAGCACGTCCTCCCAGTCGCGCAGTGCAGGCTGCTCGTTCTTGTCGGTGCGCAGGCGCGGATAGGCTGTCATGTAAACAGCTGTACCTGCAATGGGCCATGAGCCCGTACCACCGCCCATACGGTCGCGAATTTCGCCTCCGGTACCTGTTGCTGCGCCGTTGAAGGGCTCCACAGTGGTGGGGAAGTTGTGAGTCTCGGCTTTCAGAGAGATGACGCTCTCGATGTCTTCCACCTGGAAATAGTCGCTTGTGCTCTGGTCTTTGGGCGCGAACTGTTCGATGACGGGTCCTTGGGCGAAGGCCACATTGTCTTTGTAGGCCGAGAGTATCTTGCCCGGATGTTCCTTAGTCGTTTTCTTGATGAGGTTGAAGAGACTGGAGGGCCGTTCCTCTCCGTCGATGACAAATGTA
>Ga0256406_1003179_pt1 | contig 20991 bp, 18 predicted proteins | sample RumenRJG_03DNA_FD_185986 | JGI IMG/M metagenome (GOLD analysis project Ga0256406, IMG submission 185986) | Bovine rumen microbial communities from Lethbridge, Alberta, Canada - RJG_03 | ecosystem: Host-associated > Mammals > Digestive system > Stomach > Rumen | place: Canada: Alberta | collected... | reverse complement strand
CCTTTCCCTGAGCCGTTGATGGCTTCAGTATAGCGCAAGAAGGACACGATTGGTGATTTTCATCCGACCAAGATTGGTCAATTTCGCCCGACACTCAGTGGCGTTTTTCGCCCGGCGCTAACAGCGCAAACAATCTTCGCATCACTGATGCCATATGTCCCGACCAGCATTTCACGAATCTGCTCTTGGCTTCTGGACGATTTTACGGCAATGACGACCACATCATAGTTGTAATCTGCCAACGCTGATATGTCGTTTACTGGAAGCCCTTTCTCTCTATATGGTGCGGCCTGCCGGTCAACCCAAAACACGACTTCGCAATAGTTTGTCCTCTGAATTTGTTCATAAAACGCCTGTCCTACAGTACCAGCTCCATACAGCACGATGCGGGATTGCTTGCGCACGCTGCCAAATGGAAACAGATAACGAGCACCCGCGACATCTTGTCCATAAATACGACGTCTCTGATCGACGGCAGCGATATACATGAGTTCGACTGACTTTTGAACTGTCTCCCAGAGATTTTGCGATAAAAACGTGCGTTTCAGGTACGCATATAGCTGATATACTTCCGAAAGATATCCATTTTCATGTGCATATGCATTCCCGCGGAATTTTATCCGATGGAAATAATATGACTTATGCGTCACGAACATGCTTCGCAGCGTAGTCACCAGCGGATAAAAAATCAGGATATCTTCTCCGTAAGCAATCCGCGTCCCTTGCGACCTTTCATATTGCTGCAACAGCAATTCTTTCCGAAAAATCTTGTTGCAGAGGGATGGAATCATCCCATAGGATTCGTTCTTCCAGAACATTGCAGGGATGATCTCCGATGCAATGCGCCCCGCATTATAGCAGCCTTCTGCCACCTGATCACATGAAACAACGTCATCGCCATCCGAAAAATATGACGTCATGCCAGACGTCACGACATCGCAGTCATATGTTTCCCGCAAATGCATGAGCTCCCGATACATGTCTTCTTGTATGAAGTCATCACTATCCACGAAAGTCATGAAGTCGCCCCTGGCACATCTCACTGCTGCCAGACGTGCTTCCATGCGTCCTGCATTCTTCTGATGAATCACACGCACTCTCGCATCTTGACAAGCCAAGGCGTCACAGATTTCTCCGGATGTATCCGTAGAACCATCATCTACGAGCAAGACCTCGATGTCTCGATAGGTCTGAGCCAAAATCGACATCACGCATTGCCGCAGATAGGGCGCTGCATTGTATACGGGGACGCCTACGCTCAAAAGTTTCACGTCATCCACCCCATCACTTCACGATGACCAGCGTCCCTGCCCGATCTGCCAGAGGCACCGCCTTGAACTTTACGCCAAAATTCTTTTCATACCGTTTCACGGCCGCACGCACGCCACCTAAAAAGGCAGAGTTATAATCATGCAGGAAGATGCATCCGCCATCGTTGAGTCGCGGATAAAAGAACTTCAGCCCTTCATATGTTGAATCTTCGAAATCAACATCGATAGAGACAAAGGCAAATCTGGCCTGCTCGGCTTCTTTTGTGATAGAAGCTGGAAAGAGTCCCTTGCAGACAACGACTTTCTCTGGATGTGCCACATTCCCGAGTGCGCGTTCTACAGACGTCTTCTTATGCCCTTCAAAAAATGCTGGATTCGAACGGCCGAGCTTTGTCTCTTTCTCATTTTCCGCCTCAGAGAACCCCTCAAACGTATCAAACCAGTACATCTTTCTTTCAGGCAGCTTCTCCATGATCAACGCAGAAAAGAGTGCGCGGAACACTCCGAATTCCGCGATATCCCCTTCAACGCCAGCATCAATCAGATCCTCCGCCACGAATTCGAACGTACGATACCGGAAATAATCCGTCCGATACTCTTTGTCATCAAACGGGGGATCCGGAATCCGCCTCTTTGTATCTGATGCATCCTTCTCATTGCGTTTCACTAACTGATATTGCACACGCAGCATTCTCTGATACAACTTTTCGGAGATTGACCGGACGCGTTCCATATTCCCTGCAAAAACAGGTTCATCCACACAATCTGTAATGACGATTTTATCTCTCGGAATGCCCATTTGCAGGCATTCCACATAGACTTCTTCAAAATGTACCGTCGCAATAACCAAATAATCTGCTTGCGCCAACAAAGTCTTGGCTTTGTCTGTTGGCTGAATCTCGTGTTCTCCAATCGTCTCATGCGTCTTCCATTTTTCACGATCCACGATTCCGACAATCTCACAATGGTCAAAGATTCCATCCCGACAATAGTGTTCCATTCGTTGGCCTGCTGCCCAAATAACGATTTTTTTCATACGATATGCCTCCTCGTCTTTGCTGGAAATCTTTTCCTAAAACGCTCCCTTAGCCATTTCACCTTGTCAACTACGGAAAATCGATGCCGAAGGATTTATTTCAAGCTACGCCAACCGCTCCCGAAACGCCTTCAGCCCCATCACCTCCACTGGCACCGCCATCCAGTGGTACAGCGCTTTCAGACGGTACGAGAGCTTCTTGTCGTCTGTCACGAAGACGTCACAGAACGCTCCATAGATTGCATGCGTGATGTCGTGGGTCATCGAGCCTTTCGTCTTTTCGAGGCGATCCTGGTGGTACGGGATGGCGTTCAGAAATTCCATCATGGTCGCGATATAGCGCTCCAGTACGTTCCAGCGACAATAGCCAGTCTTCGGCGTGTCCTGATGACGGAATTCGTCGAACGTATGCCGCACGGCATCGTCCGGCCACCCCCAGAATCTGTGGAAATCTGCGATGCGCTGACGGTACAGGTCGCCGTGCTGCATCTTCTCGAAGATTTGGTTGGGCGGAATGCTGCTGAGCTCCTTTGCCGACATGCGTTGCGCTTCCTCATCCTCGCGGATGCGGCGCATGAACGCCAGATCCGCCTGCTCGACATCGTCCGTGACACTCACGCCGCCATCCTTCTTGACGCGCTCCATGCAAAGAAGGGATGGCTCCTGCATCAGGACGCACATGCGGGGATCATCGATCGGCCGCAGTTCCCACATCTGCGTGAAATCATCGAGAAACGCAATGTACGCTGCTTGCTCCTCCATCATCCGATGCCGCTCTTCCTCCAAATGCGCGGACGAGTACGGAGCAACCAGATGATGCTGGTTGAGCAAGTGCGTGACCTCTCCCCGCAGCTCCCCGTCCTCCTTGAGCCGGATCATCGCGTTCATGTCGAAATACACGATCTTCATTTCTCTGCGCCTTTCATCCTCCGATACTTCCATTCGGCGATGTGCCAGTCGGCGGGGTTCTTGAGCTCCTGCACTTCCATCTCGTCGAGGAGGAACGGCGCGCAGGAAAGGTCATAGCCCCGCTGCGCCCCTCCGAACCTCATCGAGCGCAAGAACGGGGGAACCTGATAGTAATAGAACTGCTCCGCGTCGTGATTCCATGTCGGCAGGTCTTGCGGCCGCGCCCGCACATAGCGCGGGTCGTTGTACACGAAGCGGCCGTTTGACAGCGAGAGGCTCCGCTGCGGCGGATAGGAAAACGCGACGACGGACTCCAGCATCTCCGCCCCGCTTTCCCGAAAAGCCGCCTCCGCCCTGACGAGCTTTTCCGCCGTCACGAAAGGCGCGGCTGGAGAGATGCAGCACATCATCTCGAACCAGATGTCACGTTCGCGGTAAGTCGAGAAGACTTCGAAAAGCACATCTGCCATCGTCACAAAACCATCGGCTGCTGCCGCGCTCTGGAGAAGCAACACCTCCGCCCCGCACGCCCTCGCGGCCTCTGCAATCTCCGCGTCCCTCGTCGATACCACGACTTCATCAAACAGCCGGCTCTCCAGCGCCGCTTCGATGGAATACTCCATGATCAGCCACCCGCAGAACGCGCGAAAATTCTTCCGCAGGATCCGCTCGTTCCTGCCATCGGCAGGGATGATTGCAATTGAGGACATCTCGCCACCTCCCGAACATCAAGGACTCATCGCTTTTTCAAGCATCTGGAACCCACGTCCCTGCGTAATGATGCACGGCATAAGTATGTTCCGTTACGATGCGTCTGTCACCGATCTGGCCGCAGAGAACGGGAATGGGATAAATGCGGACATCTTGAATGTCCTGCATCCGGAAGCAATCCCGCACGAATCCATAACGTTCAAACACCATCGTCTGCAAATCCGGCCCCACCTTGATTGCCTTCGTCTTTCGCTCTGCCCTTGTATGAAAGTCAACAAACTGACATGCATCATAATCATCACGTAATGCTTTCAACATCGGGTGATGCGGCATCGCACCAAAACCGAGCCCAAGACTTACTCGATGGGATGGATCCATCGCCATAACCCCCTTGTTATAGCGCAACTCATCAAGATTCCGTACCAGCTCCACATCCGTATCGAAATAGAATCCACCATGCTCATAGACAATGTCCAACCGCGCATAGTCTGGTACAAACCCCCACTTTCCCGCCTCATACGCAGCTTTCATATACGGATGCTTCGTGACGTCATAATTCGACTCATCCCAGCGACGAATCTCGTACTCAGGACACATGCGGTGCCAGCCGTCGATATAGCGCTGGAATTCCTTTGGAATCGGAGCACCGCCAAACCAGCAATAATGAATCACGCGCGGGATGAGCGGCTCCTTCGTGCTCCGCAGCCCGTGTGGGAATGTCATCTGTTCTGCCTGACTGACATACCAGTCATCCACGATTTCCCGATAGTATCCGACCGGCGTTCCAGCAGTCTCTGGATAAGATGCCAGCTGGGCGCGGATGGCGGCTTCCGCCTTGCAGCTGATGATGATGGCTTGTCCGTGAATACGCCGGCAAAGTTCTGCCGGAGAAATGACAGGAATAGTCGCTCCTTCCACCTCCACCCGCTTCCCCCACGAAGATGCGTCGTTATCCACGACAGCTTCCACACGGGAGAGCAACCCCATCCTCCGAAGAACAAAGGCAAACGTCCGCAGCCCCTGCCCGCCTCCGAAGCAGAACACTCCCCGCTCCGCCGCCTGCGGCAAGCTGTCTTTCGTGATTTCTTCCACCCAGCATCCCTTCCTCTTTTATGCATTTCAAGCTCCATACTTCCGCAAGAAGCTTTTCACATCTTCCATATCGTCATGTGCATGCAAGACCTTCTGCCAAGGCCAGTCCCACCATCGCAAGGCTTGCAGGCGACTAATCGTCTTTTCATCAAAGCGGTATTTGATGACCTTCGCCGGATTGCCACCGACAATGGCATAGGGCGGGACATCTTTCACGACGACGCTGTTCGCTGCGATGACGGCGCCATCCCCGATGGTGAGCACATCATCTCTCTTCGTCTTCAAGACGGCTTCCCGCCCAATCCAGACATCATTCCCGATGACGATCCTTCCTGGACGCAAGGCGGCAGGCCACGGCATCGTCGTCACCCGATGATAGTCATGTTGTCCGCTGATGGCGAACTGCGCACGGATGCCAGCTGAAATCGAGCAATACCGCCCGATCTCCATCTGTGCCTGACACCCATCCACCATGGTCAGGGCATAGATGAAATCCATGCCACCGACATAGCTCTTCGCACCGATGGAGAACCGAATCTGCTCCCCTGCATACGCTCGGTCGTAGACGGTTCCCGAATTGTCGTGATAGAACGTCCCCGTGAACGGCAATTCCCATGCCCGCGTCTCCGCATAGCGGCAGAGATCGAATCCCGGCATGTCGAGCACGCCGCCATCAATGATCTTTTCCTCCGGTATGCCCTGTGCCAAAATCTCGTCCACGATGTCCGCCATATAGCGACTGCTCATGACGAAGATGAAATCAAAATCATACGACGCAAGCCTCGTCCTGTCTAGTGCAGGATAACAGATGCCCCCCCCCGCGAGCACGCCCAATGGTACCGACGATTTCCGCCTGCTCGCAGAACGGCTTCTCATGCAGGACGTGCTCCAGCCTTCGATATCGTTGCCCGAGTCCCCACAGGATCAACCGATACATTCTCCATCCCTCCTTCAAAACAACGAATCAAACGCCACGCGCGGGAACACCTCCAGCTTCCCGCCTCGTGTCGCATTGTAGATCTTGGTGCCGTGACGCTCGGCATAGCGGCGGGCGGACTGATAAGCCGCAAACGTCTCCTCAAGTGGAAACATCATCTTCGGCTGAGCGTCGTCTGCGTGGAAGTAATCCGGAATGAAGTGGTTCTGCCACGCCCATGGCATGCCGTCGTAAGAACAATCTGCGCCTAAGAGATAGAGCTCACGAAAGCCCATATAGACGGTGAACTGCAAGACATCATACATGACGGAGCCGCATGCATACACGCACTGCGTAATATCCGAGGAGAACGGTACAAGGTTCTTTGTCCCCATCCGCGAGGAAATCGCGTGAAAAGCATGGAATCTCGAACGATCGATGCGTGAATCAGCCCAGAAGGCCCGTGCTGCATCCGTCAAGAACAGATGCGGAAGCGACAGTTTCTTGATCTCGTTTGCATATTCGCGGATGCCATTGCTGTCGGACATCACATAGTAATCCGGCCGCCAGTCCGTCCTCGCGAACGCCCGATAGACCGTGTTCACGCTGAACGTGATCTCGCCTGCCCTGTGGAGCCGCTCCAGATCCTCAAACCGAAGGCTCGGCCCCGTTGCGACGAGAAAGGCGCGTTGTCCCGCATGAAGGCGATAGAACGCTGCCAGCTCCGGATGGCGATACCCCGGCAAGCGATGCGTGAGATTCCAGAAATCTTCGATGCGCCAAGCAGGGAAACGCAAGGCCGCCTGCTCAAAAGAACGATTCGTGACCAAGACGACATCTGCCCCCATCGGCGTCGTGCGAATCTCAAGAGATTCTGTGCGAAGAAAAAATTCCGCTTTCTGTTCCTCGCCTCTATCGGGGACGAGGAACACGTCCCATCCACGTTCACGCAGCATGCGATACAGCCATGCGCTCCACGGATTCAGTCCATAGAGCGCCAAGGTTGCACCCGATGCAACTGGAATCCTGAGATCATCCGCGTCGATAGGAATCCCCTGCTGCCATTCTTGCGGCAGATCATTCATCGAGGTATGCCGCGAGATACCTCTTTGTTCGAGGATCCGCTTGATCTCTCCATCATAGATCGAGGAAATCAGGATATATGCTTCGGGATATGCAGCGATTCCTTCCGCAGGTGCTAGAATCGGAATCCCTTCCAAAGTAGTCCCCTGCTTTTCTGTAGCACTGTCGAGGAAGGCCTCCACGCATGTGCGGCCGAGAAAATCCAACAGACGCCGACCGCGAAATCCCGCGCCCCAGATAAGGTACTGCATCAGGCCGCCCTCCTCTCGGAAGACAACCGGACTGCACCTTGTGGAAATGTCTTTTCCGGAAGGTCAGCTGTCGCCCCCCCGTGGTCGAGATGATCCTGATACTCCTGGCGCAGGGTCAGCAACTCCTCCATCGCCGTCTCGATCTCGCATGGCTGCATCGTCTCATAGCTCACATAATGGCTGTATTCGATGTAGGCCATATAGAAGACATCTTCGAGCGTCCTCTGACGATGACGGCGCGGACAGGATTTCCGGTCGTCCGTGAGCCCCCAGCCCGCATAAAACGGCATGCCGAACGTATGGACGCGCTTCCCGCACATGAGCGCCTCGAAGCCGAGCTGGCTCGTGCAGACATAGACCTCGTCGACAGCTTCGAGAAGCGAGATTGGATTGATATCGTAATCAATGAAGTACACGCCATCGCCTGCAGCAGATTCGTTGAAATGCCGGCGGCGGAATCCATTGTTGGCGACGGGATGCGTCTTGATGAGAATGTCCGCATCCGGATGTTCTTCTTTCGCTGCGCACAGCATATCTTCGAATGCCTCGTCCGACGACATGCCATAGAGAATCGAGCTGTCTCCCCAGACCTGGTCGATGACAAGCACTTTCTTTTCATGCGTCCCGATGTGGATGGGATGGATGGGCTGGTGATTGTATTTCGAGATGCGATGCCGACGGAGGAATTCCATCGCACGATGCGCACGCGCACGTTCTGCCGTTGTGAGTTCGCGAGACGAATTCAAAAGGTTTTCGAGCGTCGATGGATGATGGGCGTTTGTGAAAAGACCTACGGCATCAAGCACTAACGAATGATATTGCGTAAACCGCTTCGGTACATCGATACGTTGTGGCGGACAAACAGCTTCCAAAAATCCATCAGATGCATAAAGAATCGGAGTATGAGAAATCTTCGCCTCCATCAGCAGACGCGTCGTTGATGGACGCATGCGCATCTCCCAAAGGATTGCTAAATCAAAGGACAGTTCCCTTTGCCTCATCGGATAAAACTGCAAACGATCGGCAAACAGGATTTTCCAGAGACCGCCATCCACTCCTTCCGCCATGCTGAGCATCGGGTGCTTTGCATGACACAGAATTGCTCGGACATCTTCTATCGGATTCGTCAAAGGCATTGCTGCCGAGCATACATACCGCTCAAAAAGATCTTGATATATTTTCTGTCGTTCTGACAGGAGCCGGTATTTTTCATCCATTACCAGCAACTTTTTATAAAGTTTCTGATACGCAGTTTCCCAAGTTTCTTTCATCTGCAAATCCTCAGTATAAAATGGAATCCAGCGGTACATAATTGAAAATACCTGCATCGTCCAACGACTGGCAGATATCACGCGACTCCAGCGGCGTAACAACGATCAATGTATCCGATGCAGCATCTTGTGCAACAAATTCCGAGAATGTCATCAAAGGAAAACCATGAAATTGTCCGACCTTTTTTTCATCAACGAAGGCAAGTACACGATCTTTTCCAAGGAACTTCAATGCCTTTTCCCCGCGAATTCCCGCGCCCCAAATGACATAGTGCATTCTCACGTCCACTCCTCCATCACCTTCCCGCTGACCTCCCACGGATGGTCATACTCCCTGCGCTTCACGTCGCAGAACCGGCAGAACGGCATCGGCTGCGCCATGGCTTCGAGGATTTCCTGGCCGCTTTGCGTCTGGTAGATATCGATGCCGTCTTCGTCCGTGAGCGCAAGGTGCTGGCCGAAAGCGCGATTGAAGACGGGCACGTTTGGCGCAATGGAACAGGTATAGAGCCTGCCATGCTCGAGCGTCAAGCAGGTGTTCGCATTGCGGCAGGCATCAAAGGATTCTTTCGGGTCTTGGCTGCCCGTGAGATCGAGCGGGAATTTCCAGAGCGTCCGCCCAGATTCCGACGATCCCACGAACTGATACTCGACTCCCTGATGACGGACGAAATCGCCCAATGCATCATAATCAAGCGCGATCGGGTAATGCGTCACGAGAATGCCGACGCGATACGTTCGGCAAGCATCCCAGAATGTTTTCTTCATGCGTTGCACGAGCGTCCCGTTCGTCGCAATCCAGACGGGAACCTGCGGGAAAGCACGACGCGTCGGCTCCAGAAAGCGCTCGATTTCCGGATGCAGGAGCGGCTCGCCGCCGAGGATGACGATGCGCTCGGCATCGCCATGGAAGAGCACGCCGAGACGATCGACATCCTTCGCATATTCTTCCGGTGCAAGGTATTCCGGCGCTGCCACGGGAGCGAAATGGTCGCAGCCCTTGCAGTTCAGATTGCAGTGCTTCGTGATGTTCGTCTCGAAATAGAGCCGCTTGCGCGGTGTCGTATGGACACGGAGCGCGCGCTCCTCTTCCTGTACGAGGATCTCCTGCGGCAGCTCCATCTCGATATTTTCTGCAGGAACACCTGCAGAAAGGAGCTGTTCCCGTATCTGCTTGCCGTGCCACACGGAAGCTACAACATAGCCTGCATTCGGAAAGCGCTCCATGGCTTCTGCTAGCGGAAGCACTTCATCGCCATTCGATTGGACGCCATGCTTCTGCGATGAATTGTCAACAAAGATGACATTCTTTCCGCACGCATCTTTGATTTTCGTTCCCACCATCCGACCGACATCCGCATAACCAAAAACGATGATTTTACTATGCGTGCGAATGAATTTCCCAAAAGCTGCTTGTTCCATGTCCAAAATCTCCTTGAAAATTCCATCAAATCTATCTAAAATAAGAGCAAAGGGGGCTGGCAGCACTATGGCGAACCGACAGGTCAAAGACTCCGTCTTCCGCAAGCTCTTCAACAATCGGAGAGAACTTGCGAAACTCTACCAAGCCATTCATCCAGAAGACGAAATCCTTCCAGATGATATCAAGATTACGACGCTCAAAAGCGTCTTCCTCGATAATCTGAAAAACGATCTCTCTTTCCTCTGGAAGGGAAAAAGCATCATTCTCATCGAGCACCAGAGCACGTGGAATGAAAACATGCCCATACGCCTGCTCCCATATATCGACAAGGTCTATCGAAAGATCATTAAGGAACGGGATGCGAAACGCGCGCTCTATCTGCCGAAGCTCATCAAGATTCCGACACCGAAGTTCTATGTGCTCTACAATGGCCCAAAGCTTGCCGCGCCGCGCAAGGAGCTTCGTCTCTCCGATGCCTTCGAGTCGGAAGGCGGCGATCTCGAGCTTGTCTGCCACGTAATCGATATCTCATACGATTGCAACAACAAATTCCTGCAATCCTGCGAACCATTGCGCGGTTACAGTTATCTCGTCTACCTCATCCATGAAAACAAGAATGTCGGCATGAACGACGACGAGGCTATCCAGCAAGCCGTCCTCCAATGCATGGAGCGCGACATCCTGAAAAATTTTCTCAAGAAATACGCCAAGGAGGTCATCCATATGTTTACGTTGCAGTGGAATGAAGAAGAAGCTATGAGATATCGAACGGAATACGCGGAAGAAATCGGACTCCAGAAAGGACTCCAGAAAGGACTCCAGAAAGGACTCCAGAAAGGACTCCAGAAAGGACTCCAGAAAGGACTCCAGAAAGGGCGCGAACAAGGAAAGGGAGAAATGATCCTCAATATGCTGAAAGACCACATGCATCTCGATGCCATCCAGCGCATCTCTGGCTGGACGGTCGATCAGATCCGTGCCCTCGCCCAGAAGAACGGTCTTGCCATCGAATAATCCGCCTTTTCGCCCCTCTCAGCGGCTCCGCAGCATCGCGCTTGCGGAGCTGTTTTTATCGGGACTTTACAGCTTCCGTATCACAGCCTCGAACGAATATTCGCCCGGGCTCTGCACATCGGGTGTCAGCGATTCCCAGCCCTCGCTGCATGTCCTGATGTACTCGATGCGGTAATGCCCCCCCGTAGTGGACAAAGCTTCACGGATCTCCTCGCAGATGTCGAGGGTATCGGGTGCTTCTTTCCTCCCGACGAGGAACATGTGCTGGTGGTGAGGGTTGAAGCGTGACGGGAGGGTGCGGCGCTTCTCGTAGAGGTCGCGCTCGGGGCCGTAGATGATGAGGCAGCCGCCTCTGCGCACGACGCGGAACCAATTCGCGATGGCACGTCGGACGTCGGCCATGTGCTCGATGCAATGGCTCGAGTAGACGAAGTCGAAGCTCTCATCCGGCACGCCAGCGAGTTCCTGCGCATCGCCATTGCAGAGATCCCAGCCACAGCAGCCGGGCGTGACGGGATCGCTGCCGCAGCCAATGTCGAGGCCTTCGCCCTGGCAGTACTTTTCAAAGAAGCCTTCCCGTAAGCGCCGACCGTGCGCCTTGCCAGTTTCGCCGCCGCAATGGCCAAGCGCACCTGTGAGCGGATGCTTTTCGAAAGGAATGAATGGTTTCTTCGGAATAACGAAGAGCTCGTCGAGCGGATCGTCGAAATAGTCGACGCGCGACCAGCCGACAGCATGACGGATGCGGCTCACGGACACGCCCATGCCGCGCAGTTGTTGCCAGGCATCCATCCAGCCATTGATGACGGCGAGCAGGATGATGTCATAGTCCTGCTCACGGATGACATCAGGACTCGCGATGGAATGACCGCAGAAGTCCGCTCCCCATTTCGCTTCGTTGTTGTCGACCACGGCGACGATCTCGTGCTCCCTGCGGAGCGGGTAGTTCAGGAGGCGGTGAGCCGCCATGCCCGTGCCAAACAGGATGATGTTCATGAGAGGATCCCCTCCAGATAATTTTCGGCCGCTGCGAGGACACGCTCGGGCGTGATGCTGTACATGCATTCGGGCCGGTCGAGCCCGCGCGCACAGGCGTAGGAGTTCTCGTAGAGCGTATAACAACCGCGACAGGTCTCCGCGACGATGTTGATGTTCTGTGGATAGGAAAAGAGCTCGACCTGCGTCGGCCCGTAGAGAGCGATGCACTTCGTGCCGAGCTGGGTCGCAAGATGCATGAGGCCGCCTTCGATGTCGAGGTGCAGGAGCGAATGCTTCAACACGTATTTCGCTACTTCGAGGCTCTGTCCGAGGATGCGACGATCGGCTCCCACGAGTTCGAGCGCATTCCGGTCTCCGATCTGGACAATGGTGAGTCCCGGAAAACGCTGATGCATACCCTCGAGATATCTTTCAAAATATTCCTTCGGCCATTGCTTGCTCACAAGCTGCTGATTTCCCTTGCTCGAAACGCCATTGCCAAAATTCACGGTGATGTAGCGTCCGAGGCCAAGCTTTCGAAACTCTGCCTCTGCCGCCGAATCCAGCGGGATCGCGATATTCTGCCCCTGGATATCAAGCGCCCCCGTGTAATTGTAGAGCGTGTAGCAGTTCCATCCCCGATACATGGCGCGACCAAAATGTATCCAGTTCTGCGTGATGGGATAAATGCTGAGCTTGTACGCTTTGTTCGCCGCTTCGATCTTCCGCGCGGCGTCAGCGAGCGCGGGGCTGTTCTCTTGGAGAACAGCATATTTTACATGGTCCAGTTGGACCATGAAAAATATGGACATAGAAAGTCCATATTTTTCATGGTTATCCACATAGACGGCTCCGCCGTCATCAATGGCGGCATGAAAGCAGGGTTCGTTCCGATAGATGAGCGGCATCATTTTCGAAGCATTCGGCGCATAGATGTCGATCTTTGCGGTCGGTGCCAGACGCGCAATCGCCTCGAAAACCTTTTTCCGAATGATGGCATCGCCAAGGCCTGGGCCGTATTTCAAGGCGATGGAAAGCCCTGGTTCCTCGAAGGCATAACGAACCCTCCAGCCATCTTTCTGCCCAACCGACTCGGCAGGAACAAGCACGGAACCAGCAGGATTCCGTGCTCCCTCATAAAGGATTTTTCCCGCAGGGACTCCCATGTGAACGAGAACACTGCGAACATCCTCTGCGAAGTTCTTGATCTTGAAAGCAAGGACGATGAAGTCGAAGGAGAGCTCCATGACTTTTTCCGGCGGATAGAGCGGCACGATCATCTTCGGGTAGCGTTCCCACGCTTTGTCGACCATGCCGACGACCTCGGCATACCCCGTCATCTTCATCTGCCGCAGGTACGCCTGCCCGACGTCGCCTGCTCCATAGATAAGAATGCGCGTGCCCTTCGGAATCTTTTCATATGGGAACAGATACGTGTAGCTCTCCATTAATACGCCTCCTGTTTCCGAGCACAACAAAAGCACGCCACCCCGGCCGCGACCGTCCTCTTCGTACATTCCATACGAAAAGAACGGCAACGGCCGGGATGGCGTGCCTGGTATGCGGTTTTATGGGAAGTCGCACGGGTGGACAAGGCGATTAATCGAGAATCGCTCTTACCCCCCCCGTTAATGAAATTCAAATGAAGCTGTTCCAACTTCGTTACCTCCCATACGATATGCTTCCTTCATGATAGCATATCGTATGGGAAATTTCAATTCTTTCTTGAATCACGGCAGTGTCTTGAACTGGCTGAACGGCCAGAAGACGAGCATGGCCTTGCCTTTGATGAGGCTGTAGGGCACGAAGCCGACGTCGGCGAAGCGGCTGTCTTCGGAGTTGTTGCGGTTGTCGCCCATGACGAAGACGGTGCCCGAGGGGACGGTCGATTTCGGATATTCGCTGCGCGTCTTTTCGAGGATGTAGTCCTCATTCAGCATCTGATCGTTGACGTAGACGCGGCCATCTTTGATCTCGATGGTGTCGCCTTCCGTCGCGATGACGCGCTTGATGAAGTCGCGATCCTGATTGCGCGGGTATTTGAAGACGAGGATCTCGCCTTTCTCCGGTGCACGCAGGCTGTAGATGAACTTGTTGACGACGAGGCGCTCCTGCGACTGCAGCGTCGGCCGCATGGACGGGCCGTCGACGATGTAGAGCTCCACGATGAACTGACGGATGAGGAAGGCCAGCACGACGGCCACGACAATGGAGATGATCCAGTCCTTTGCTTCCTCGCCTAATGAACTCATACGATATGTTCCTCCTATGGATGATGCGCGTCAGTCGCGATGTTCTTGGAACGACTGGAGCGTCTGGTAGAATGTCGGATAGGAAATGTTCACGCAGTCCGGGCGGTCGATGATGACGCCCCTGCCTGCTGCGCCGAGGATGGCGAGCGACATGGCCATGCGGTGGTCGTCATAGCTCGCCACATCCGCGCACTGCACGGGCGTGCCGCCGTGGATGACGAGGCTGTCCTCGCCCGCCTCGACGCTGCCGGGCGCGACCTTGTTCCATTCGTCGGCGATGGCCTGCAGGCGGTCGGTCTCCTTGACGCGGAGTTCGCCGGCGCCCGTGATGACGGTGTCGCCGTCGGCAAAGAGCGCGGCGACGGCGATGGCGGGAATCTCGTCGATGAGGCGCGGCATCATGTCCTTGTCAAAGCTGGTACCATGGAGCTTTGCGGCCGTGATGACGAGGTCGCAGGCTTCTTCGCCGCCGCTCTGGCGCACGTTCGTGCGCTCGATGTTCGCGCCCATGGCCACGAGCACGTCGAGGATGCCTGTGCGCGTCTCGTTCGTGCCGACGTTCTCGAGCACGAGCCGGCTCTCCGGCACGAGCGATGCGAGCACGAGCCAGTACGCGGCCGAGCTGATGTCGCCCGGCACTTCGATGGCGGCAGGCGCGACGTATTCCGCATCCGCGACGGGATGGATCGTCACGGCCGTGCCGTGCTTCTGCGTCTCAACACCAAAGGCCGCGAGCATCTTTTCCGTATGGTCGCGCGACGTCACGGGCTCGACGACGGTCGTCGGGGCATCAGCAAACATGCCAGCAAGCAGGATGGCCGATTTCACCTGCGCGCTCGCGACAGGGCTCTCATACGTGAAGCCATGGAGCTTCGCGCCTGGGTCGCAGACTGTGATCGGCAGCAGCGTGTTGCCCTTGCGGCCGACGATCTTTGCGCCCATCTGCGAAAGCGGCTTTATCACGCGCCCCATCGGACGTTTCGAGAGCGATGCATCGCCTGTGAAGACGGCGTTGAACGGTTGCGGCGCCAAGAGTCCCATGAGCAGGCGCAGCGTCGTGCCGGAGTTGCCGGCATCGAGAATCGTCGCGGGTTCCCTCAGGCCATGCAGGCCGTGGCCCGTGACGACGAGCTCCGTGTCGCTCACGATCTCGACCTCCGCGCCGAGTGCCTTCATGCAAGCGACCGTCGAGAGGCAGTCCGCCGCATGGAGGAAGTTCGTGATGCGCACGGGCGTCGTGCCGAGTGCGGAAAACATGACGCTGCGATGCGAGACGGACTTGTCGCCCGGGATGCGCAGCCTCCCCTTGAGCCCCTGCGTGAGCGGGGTGATGTGTTTCTGCTCCATATGTTTTTTCCTTTCAATCATTCCAGACGCTGTAGCTGCCGGCGGCGACGCCCATGGAGAACGCGGCCTGCAGGTTGTAGCCGCCCGTGAAGGCGTCGACGTCGACGAGCTCGCCCGCGAAATAGAGGCCGGGCACGAGCTTTGACTCCATGGTTTTCGGGTCGATCTCCTTGACGCTGATGCCGCCCGCCGTGACGATGGCCTCGGCGATGGGGCGCGTCTTTGCCACCGTCAGCACGAGGTGCTTCAGCGCGTCGGCGAGCCGCCCGCGTTCCTCGGCCGTGACCTGGTGGATGGGCTTTTCCGCGTCGAGGTACGATGCATCGATGACGATGGGGATCAGGCGCTGCGGCAAGAGATCGACGAGCGCGTTCTTGACTTCCTTGCGCTGGTATTTCTCGAAATCGCGCAGGATGCGCGCGTCGAGCTTCTCGGGCGTCAGCGCGGGCTTGAGGTCGAGCTCGAGCTCGACGAAATGCTGCTCGTAGAGCGCTCGCGCTGCTTCGCGCGACAACGACAGGATGATCGGCCCCGTGACGCCGAAATGCGTGAACATCATCTCGCCAAAGAGATTCTGCCGCTCTTCGCCATCGACGAAAAGCTTGCAGCGCACGTTGCGCAGCGACAAGCCCTGCACGTCCTTCGGCCAGGTTTCTTCCGTTTCGAGCGGCACGAGCGACGGCAGGATGGGCGTCACGGTATGGCCGAGCTTTTTGGCGATCTCGTAGCCGTCGCCCGTCGAGCCCGTGCCGGGGTATGACGCGCCGCCCAGGGCGAGGATGACGGCGTCGGCACGGTAAACCGCGCCCGTTGTCGTGCGCACACCAGCTGCGCAGCCGCCCGAACACAGCACCTCGCTCACGGATGTCTCCGTCTCGATCGTGACGCCGAGCTCGTGCAGCCTCGCCACCATGGCGTCGACGCAGTCAAGCGCATGGTCGCTCTGGGGGAACACGCGATTGCCGCGCTCGACTTTCAGTGGCACGCCCTGGTCTTCAAAAAAGCGCATGACGTCCTGATTGTCAAAGGCTGCGAACGCGCTGTGGAGGAATGCGCCATTGCCCTTGAACTGGCGGATGATCTCCGGCACATCCGCCGCATTCGTGACATTGCAGCGCCCCTTGCCCGTGATCATCATCTTGCGGCCGGGGCGCTTCATCTTTTCGAGCAGCGTGACCGTCGCGCCATTTTCCGCCGCCGTGATGGCGGCCATCATGCCGGCCGGGCCCGCGCCGACAACAAGTACGTTCTTCATTTGATGCCTTTCTGTGGCGCGAGCCCCGCGAGCTGCCGCAGATGCGCGAGTTCTTTCTGCGTGAGCTCGCGATGCTTGCCGCGTGGCAGGCCTGCGAGCGTGAGGCCGGCGAACGTCTTGCGCTTCAGCGCCTTGACATCGCAGCCAACCGCTGCGAACATGCGGCGCACCTGGCGGTTGCGGCCTTCGTGGATCGTGATCTCGACGCGGGCTTCTGCGCCATCGGACTCCAGTACGCGCACGAGTGCGGGTGCCGTGCGGCCGTCCTCGAGGTCGACGCCCTCCGTCAATCGAATGACCGCTGCTTCCGTCGGCGCGGGCTGGACGCGCGCGACATATGTCTTGTCGACTTCCTGCTTCGGATGCAGCAGGCCGTTCGTCAAGTCGCCGTCATTTGTCAGCAGCAGCAACCCTTCCGTGTTGTTGTCGAGCCGTCCGACGGGATAGATGCGCTCCTTGACCTCGGGCAGCAGGTCGAGCACCGTGCGCCGCCCGCGGTCGTCATGCGCCGTCGTGATATAGCCTTTCGGCTTGTTCAGCAGGAAATAGACCTTTGCTTCCGGCGCCGCGACGGGCTTGCCATCGACTGTGATGCGCACGGCGGCTGCCTCGACTTTCGCACCGAGCTCCGTGACCGTGACGCCATCGACAGCGACGCGCCCGGCCGCGATGAGCTTTTCCGCATTGCGACGCGATGCCACGCCCGCCTGCGCGAGGATTTTCTGTAGACGTTCCATCAATATCGTAGGTTCCTCCGTTGTGCTGCCAGACGATTGCATGCTTGTCTGGCTCCAGCACCCGACTACTCCCCCTGCCACTTCGTGGCCCTCCCCCCTCAACGAGGGGGGCTTAGTTTCAAAATCCAAGCAGCGACTGCACGCCCTTCCAGATCGTCAGGAAGAACGACTTCCGCCCGGCGTCCTGCATGGCGACGAGATCGGTCTTTGCGACTTCGCGGCCTTCGTACGTGACGCGGAGCGTGCCGACGACGTCGCCTTTCTTGACGGGCGCTTTGATGCTGTGCGGCAGGTCGATTTCCTGCGCGTAGCCTGCCGTGCCGTCGACGACGGGCAGCACGATCTCATCGGCTGTCTGCACGGTGATGCGCCGCGCGCGGCTGCCCGTGACGGCGACCGTACCTGCCTGCACATGCTTTTTGACGACGGTCGTGCGCTCGACTTTGCTGAAACCATAATCGAGGAGCAGAATCGAGTCGTTCCACATCCAGTTGCTGTCGAGCACGACGGCGACGAGCTGCAGGCCGTCGCGCTTCGCCGCCGAGACGAGGCAGCGCCCCGCCGCGTCCGTGTAGCCCGTCTTGACGCCGTTGCCGCCTTCGTAGAGCCAGAGCATCTGATTCTCGTTGCGCAGGCGGTGCGTGTCGTCCTTGACCCAGGGGAATGTGATCTCCTTCGTGCTGACGATCTCCTCGAACTCCGGCAGCGTGTAGCCGTACGAGGCGATCAGCGCGAGGTCGTGCACCGTCGTATAGTGCGCGTCATCCGGCAGGCCGTTCGCGTTGACGAAGTTCGTGTCCTTCGCGCCGATCGCGTGCGCCTTGTCCGTCATGAGCCGTGCAAACGCATCGACGGAGCCTGCGATGTGCTCGGCGATGGCGACGGTCGCGTCGTTGCCGGAATGGAGCATCATGCCGTAGAGCAACTCACGCAGCGTGATCTCGTCGCCCTCTTCGAGCCAGAGCGTCGAGCCCTCCGTGCCGGCTGCGTGGTGGCCGACCTTCACGACATCATCGAGGTTGCCTTTCTCGAGCGCGATGATCAGCGTCATGATCTTCGTCGTGCTCGCGGGGAACTGGCGGTTGTCCATATTCCTCTCATAGAGCACGCGCCCTGTCCGCGCCTCCATGACGACAGCGCTGCGCGCCGTCACGCGCGGCAAGGCGTCATCTGGAGACAGCACGAGGCCATCGACTTTCGGCGTCTCCTGCGGCGCCTTCTTGATGATCTCGTCCGCAAGCGCTGCACTCGCCTCCCCTGTCATGAGCGACAGCATGACGATGCAGCTGACGATTGCGGCAAAAAACTTCTGACCCTTGCAATCCTTCAAAGAAAACAATGAAACGCTCCAACCTTCCCCTTTGATTTTTACACTCGTCAGATGCGTCCGTCGTTCCATAGAGGATGGGCGAGATGCCATCGAGCCAGAGCGCAGAGGCAAGTGCATCTTCCGGCGACCGCCCCATCTCGATCCACTTCCCCTGCGAACGCCACCACATGAAGGCCGCGATCTCGTCCTGGTCATCGACCATCTGCCCCGTCGGCACGAAGCGGAACCGCGCGAGGAACTTCATCTCGCCATCGCGCACGAACTTCACGTCAGCATACCAATGATCCGTATACTCCAGCGTCTCCGTCATCAGATAATAGTCGACCCCGTCCGGCCCCTGATACACCCAGAGATCCTCCGCCGAAGCGTGGCTGGGCAGCAGCGAAAAGAATCCCAATAGCAAAGCAATAAACATGCCCTTGCAAATCCATTTTTTCAAGAAACAGTCCTCCTTTTCATTTTTCTCCATTCTACACGAAATCCCGGACATTTTACAGCCCGGGATTTCTTTTCGCATATTCACAGATGTTTGAGGAAGTTCTCCATCATCTTCTTTCCATCCGGCGTCAAAATCGATTCGGGATGGAACTGGATGCCTTCGATGTTCTTTGCTTTGTGGCGAACGCCCATGATCGTACCGTCGGCGAGGTCGCTCGTGACTTCGAGGCAGTCGGGCAGCGTCGCGCGGTCGATGACGAGGGAGTGGTAGCGGCCGATGGGGATGTCCTGGGGGATGCCTGCGTAGAGGCCTCTGCCGTTATGATGGAGTGGCGAGGTCTTGCCGTGGACGATCTCGCCGGCGCGGACGACATGGCCACCGAAGACTTCGCCGATGGCCTGATGACCGAGGCAGATGCCGAGGATGGGCACCTCGCCGCCGAGGTCGCGGATGACGTCCTCCGTGATGCCGGCGTCGCTCGGGATGCCGGGGCCTGGCGAGAGGACGATGGCGTCGTAGTGCTTCGCGCGGATCGCGTCGACGGTCGTCTGGTCATTGCGGATGACTTCAACGTCGGCGCCGAGCTCGCTGAGCAGCTGGAAGACGTTGTAGGTGAAGGAATCGTAGTTATCTAAAATCAACAGCATCGTTTTCCACCTCCTCGACGACTTCAAACAGCGCTTTTGATTTCTGCAAGATTTCCTGATATTCGCGCTCGGGCACAGAATCGGCAACGATGCCTGCGCCCGACTGGATGACGGCTGTGTCGTCGTGCTCGATGCGCATCGTGCGGAGCGTGATGCACATGTCCATGTTGCCGGCGAAATCCATGTAGCCGACCGTGCCGGAATACGTGCCGCGTTTGACGGGCTCGAGGTCATGGATGATTTCCATCGCGCGGAGCTTCGGCGCGCCGCTGACGGTGCCGGCCGGGAATGTGGCCTTGAGCACGTCCATCGGCGTAAAGCCGTCTTTCAGTCGGCCCGTGACCTCAGAGACCATGTGCATGACATGGCTAAAATATTCGACCTGCCGCAGCTTCGTCACGCGCACAGTGCCCGCGTCACTGATGCGGCCGATGTCGTTGCGTGCGAGATCGACGAGCATGGAGTGCTCGGCCACTTCCTTGACATCCTGCTTGAGGTTCGCTTCGAGCGCGGCGTCTTCTTTCTGTGTCGCGCCGCGGCGGCGCGTGCCTGCAATCGGATACGTGTAGATGTCGCGGCCTGCGACTTTGACGAGCATCTCGGGCGAAGCGCCGACGAGCTTCGTGCTGCCGAAATTGATGTAGAACATATACGGCGACGGGTTGACCTGCCGCAGGCGGCGGTAGAAATGGAAGCAGGGCTTCGTGATGTGCGTGCGGAACTGACGCGACGGCACGACCTGGAAGATGTCGCCCGCGAAGATGTGCTCTTTCGCTTTCTCAATCGCCGCGATGAAATCCGCGGGCGCCTTGCCGTATTTCGCGAGAAAGTCGAGCTTTTCGCGGCGCTGCGGCGCGTCGTAGTCACGCGGCACATAGGGTGCGGCAAGCTGGCGCTTGACATGCGCCATCTTCTTCTCGATTTCCTCATAGATTTCTTCGACGCTCGCTTCGCGTCCGCGCAGGTCGGCAAGATAAATCAGGCGCGCGCTGTTCTTGAGCGCGTCAATGACGACGAGGATGCGGCAGA
>Ga0256406_1003177_pt1 | contig 20994 bp, 15 predicted proteins | sample RumenRJG_03DNA_FD_185986 | JGI IMG/M metagenome (GOLD analysis project Ga0256406, IMG submission 185986) | Bovine rumen microbial communities from Lethbridge, Alberta, Canada - RJG_03 | ecosystem: Host-associated > Mammals > Digestive system > Stomach > Rumen | place: Canada: Alberta | collected... | reverse complement strand
ATCAAAGATGATATGATTAGGGAACTTTTCTATCTCTTTTGTTATTGTTTCCAAATCAGGATAGTTTGGAATATTTACAAAAGGATTTTGGTTTGTGATAATCCAACCTGTTTTCTTGTTAAGGAAATTAACATAACGCAAAGCCTCCATTGGCTCAACAGAAAGGATGATATCGCACTCTCCCTCTGGGATAAGGTCAGAAGCAATAGGCTTATCTGACAAACGAAGGTGAGATTGAACGTCTCCACCTCTTTGGCTCATTCCGTGAGTCTCAGCTTGTTTCATATACATGCCCATTTCCAAGGCTGCTTTTGAAATGATGGCTGCACTACTCAAAGCACCCATACCACCAACACCGCAAAGTATAATGTCTATCTTCATTTTCTATATATTTATTTTGGTTATTACTATTTTATCTTTTACTAACGTTGAACATATCCATTTTATTTTACAAAAAAGCTTTAATATTTAAATTTTTATCATTTATGTTCTTATTTTTTCTCTTATCTTTTGATTTCTAATATTTTTAGATTTTAATTAAATAATATTTTTTGAAGCCAGAAATATAATAACCTACATTATTATGCTTATTTTCTCATTTTAAAAAATTTCTATACTTTTGCAAAAACAAATTCTTAGAAGAATAATGGGCAATATAGTAGCAATAGTAGGAAGACCTAATGTAGGGAAATCAACTCTTTTCAACCGTTTGACAGGAAGCAAGATCGCAATAACCGACCCTACTTCGGGCGTAACGAGAGACAGAAACTATGGAAAGAGCAATTGGAATGGCAAGGAGTTCTCTGTCATAGACACAGGCGGGTATATGCAGGGAGGAGACGATGATTTTCAGGAAGAAATCTGCGATCAGGTCCGTTTAGCCATAGATGAGGCGGACGTTATTCTTTTTCTTGTGGATACCAAGGAAGGTCTTACTGCAATGGACGAAGAGATTGCCGACCTTTTGCGAAAAAGTCGCAAAAAAACTCTTTTGGTTGCCAACAAGGTGGATACTTTCCAAAAATCACTTACAACTCCTGAGTTCTATTCCCTTGGTTTGGGCGAAATATATTCTATCTCTGCTGCCAACGGAAGCGGAACAGGTGAGTTGTTAGACGAATTGGTCAAGGATTTTAAAGACGAAGAAACCTTCATAGACGAAGAGGCGGAACTACCACACTTAGCTGTTGTGGGAAGACCTAACGTTGGCAAGTCTTCTTTCATCAATATGATTACCGGTCAGCAGAGAAACATTGTCAAAGACCTCGCCGGTACAACTCGCGACAGCATAAACACACGCTACACCCTCTTTGGTTTTGACTTTATCTTGGTGGATACGGCAGGACTTAGAAAAAAGAACGCTGTAAAGGAAAATATTGAGTTCTATTCTACTATGCGTGCAATCAGAAGCATAGAGACAAGCGATGTATGTATAGTTATTGTGGATGCAACGGAAGAATTCTCTGCTCAAGATTTGAATGTTTTCTCTCTTTGTGAAAGAAACAACAAAGGTATTGTGCTTGTTGTGAATAAATGGGATAAGGTAGAGAAGGAAACAAACACAATGAAGGAATACGAGGCAAGGATAAGGCAGAAGATAGCTCCTTTTAGTGATGTGCCAATAGTATTTACATCCGTTATCAACAAACAACGAATCTTCAAAGTTTTGGAAGAAGCACGCAAAGTCTTTGAAAACCGCAAAAAACAGATACCTACAAGCAGACTGAACGAGGACCTTTTGCCTGTAGTCAAAGAACAGAATCCTCCTCCTGAGTATAAGGGGAAGAGAGTCAAGGTGAAATACATCACACAACTGAAAACTGCTTATCCTCAGTTTGTTTTCTATTGTAATTTGCCTCAATATGTAAAACAAGACTATATCCGTTTCTTAGAAAACAGAATAAGAGAACTCTACGACTTTAACGGTGTGCCAATAAAAGTCTATTTCAGAGAAAAGTAATCTTCAATGTTTAGAAAGTTTTTTGAAAAACGACCTATATTTCTACCACTTGTTATTTTAATAGTTACCATTATAGTGTATGATAGTTGTTGTCCTGTCATATTCTTTCGTAATCATTATATAAAACATACAAACTCCAAAACGGAATACTTTAAATATGTAATAAAGTCAAAGCCTAAACAGACCAAAAAAGGCAATCATTTCTCCTATACTGCCAAGACTGTTGCTTATTTTTCTGCCTATGATAACAAATGGCACGAATGCACGGGAGATATAAAACTCTATATCCCTAAATGTAGCATAAATGCAGAAAGAAATCCTGAAGTTGATTACTTAGACACTATTATCACAAAGAACAACCTTCTTGCCATAAAGAATTTTGACTCTTCTTTTAACTATGTACGTTATATGCGACATCAAAGAATCTATCATTCTGTTTTCGCAAATGATTTTGAACTCCAAAAGCGGAAGAAAACAAGTAATATCTTTGAAATATCTTTTGATATAAACGAGAAACTAAGAAACGTTTTACTCAATACCTTAGACAAAAAAACATCCTCGGTCGCTATTGCCATGCTTTTGGGGGACAAAACAGAAATGGATGATGAGGTCAGACAGTCTTTTAATGCTTCAGGTTTAGCACATCTGCTTTGTGTTTCAGGATTACATATAATGATATTAATAGGATTCTTCTCTTTTCTTTTCAAATGGTTTCTTCCTCTTAATATCAGAGGGCTTTATTTCAGACAGGTTATCCTTGTTCTTTTGTCTTGGACTATAGCTTTTATCGTTGGCTTGACACCTTCTTCTATGAGGGTCGCTACAATGCTGAGTATTCTGTTTATCAGTGAGATATTTCTTCTAAATAATGATAGGTTAAATATTTTGTTGCTTACTGCTTTTATCTTCCTTTTGATAAATCCTTTGATATTGTTCAATGTAAGTTTTCAACTTTCTTTCCTTGCTGTTTTGGGAATATTAGCTTTCAAGCCATGGATTAATAATCGTATAAACAAAACTATTACGCTCTTGCCTATAAGAAATCATCTGTTAAACAGACTTTTATATTCCATCAGTAGTAATGTTTCTGTTTCCATTGCAGTTCAACTTTGTTGTCTGCCTGTGTTGCTTTTTTATTTCAAATCCTTTCCTCTCTTTGCCATAATAGGAAACCTTGTCGCCATTCCTTTAGCACAGATAATACTTATAACTCTTGTTTTCTTCTTATTTTTAGCTCAGGTGCCAATAATTTCCGCTTCTCTTTCTTACATTCTACAAATGGAAATAGATGCTTTGATTTATATCGCAGAATTAGGTAGTAAATGGTTTGTTTAAGCATTGATTTTCTTATGTTTAAGTATTGCTAAAAAAAGTCTTCGTCTTTTTTTCTCAAATCTTGATGTTTAGGGTCTAAAGAGTTGGTTTTAATTTTTTAAAACCAACTCTTTTTTTACAGAGAGAAAGAGTTGATAAAAAACTGTCTTCCTAACGCAATTTATCCGCTTGTAAAAATCATATTTATACTAACACTAAGACAATAAAAATTAAGAAAAAACGTTATCATTTTAATTTTTAATACAAATAAATTATGAGACAGATTATAGAATGCGTGCCTAATATCAGCGAAGGCAACAATGAAAATATCATAAACCAAGTGGTAGCCGAGATAGAAAAGGTGGAAGGTGTGAAACTCCTTGATGTAGATCCCGGCAAGACAACAAACCGTACAGTTATCACCTTTGTAGGTGAGCCAGAGCAAGTTTGCGAGAGTGCATTCCTTGTAGTCAAGAAAGCACAAGAACTTATAGATATGAGAGGGCATCATGGAGACCACCCAAGATTCGGTGCTACGGATGTTTGTCCTCTTATTCCGGTCGCAAACATAACTATGGAAGAGGTTGTTGAATATGCAAGGAAACTTGCCCAAAGAATAGCAACAGAATTGGAGATACCTGTTTATTGCTATGAGAGTGCTGCATTCAAACCTGAAAGAAAGAACCTTGCCGTTTGCCGTCAGGGAGAATACGAAGCACTAAGCAACAGAATATCTACTGAAGATCAGGCACCAGATTTTGGTCCTAAGGTTTGGAACGAAAAAGTGGCTAAGAGTGGAGCAACTGCTGTTGGAGCAAGAGACTTCCTTTTGGCAGTGAATTATAATCTTAACACAACATCTACTCGTAGAGCAAACGCTATTGCTTTTGATGTAAGAGAAAAAGGAAGAAAGATGCGTGAAGGTGGAAAACCTACAGGCAAAGTTATTCTTGATGAAAACGGCAAAGCAAAATGGCAACCAGGAACTCTTAAAGGTACAAAAGCAATAGGCTGGTACATAGAAGAATATGGTATTGCTCAAGTATCAATGAATATTACTAATGCTAATGCAACACCATTGCATGTATGCTTTGATGAGGTATGTGACAAGGCTGCAAAACGTGGCGTAAGAGTTACAGGAGTAGAGATTGTTGGTCTTGTTCCTAAGAAAACCCTTATAGATGCCGGAAAACATTATCTTGCAAAACAACAGAGAAGTCTTGGCGTAGATGAAGAGACTCTTGTGAAGATAGCAGTAAAGTCAATGGGCTTGGATGACTTGAAACCTTTCAATCCAAAGGAAAAAGTTATTGAATATATGATAGAGGATAACTCAACTAAGAAACTTATTGACCTTACTTGCAAAGGCTTTGCTAATGAGACAGCATCAGAAAGCCCTGCTCCAGGTGGTGGAAGTATCTCTGCATACGTTGGTTCTCTTTCTGCTGCTCTTGCTACTATGGTGGCAAACCTTTCTTCTCACAAACCAGGATGGGATGACAGATGGAAAGAGTTTTCAGACGTTGCCGAGAAAGGTCAGATGTTGAAAGATGAACTTCTGCACCTTGTGGATGAAGACACTAATGCTTTCAACAAGATAATGAATGCTTTCGGATTACCTAAGAAAACAGATGAAGACAAGGCAAGAAGACAGCAGGCTATTCAAGATGCAACAAAATATGCTATTGAAGTGCCTTTCAAGACTCTTCAACGTTCATTTGATTGTTTTGAAATATGCAAGCAGATGGTTGAAATCGGCAATCCAAACTCTGTTACTGATGCTGCAGTAGGTATCCTTTGTGCAAGAACGGCTTGTATTGGGGCTTTCATGAATATGAAAATCAACTGTGGAAGTTTGGAAGACAAAGCCTTTGTTGATGACATACTTGCCAAAGGTCAGAAGCTTGTTGATGAGGCTTGCAAGATAGAGCAAGAATACACCGCTAAGGTTATGGAAATCATAAGCAAATAAACTAATCATCGTGGTTGTTGCCACGACTCCTTTCTTAAAAAATAGCTTAAAAAGAATCTCGCAAGATGCAACATCTTGCGAGATTTGTTTTTATCAGCCCTTATATTTTACTTTGCAATCTTGGTATAAGTTGCGCTATAAGCACCACCTGCTCCAAGATCTACCGGACCACCATATTCTCCACTTAATACCATAGTATTTCCATTTATGCTATAGGTAAAAGGAATGGCGAAACCAGGACCACCATGTCTTGGAGTAACATACATATTGTTACCGCTAAGAGTGAAGTCAAAATCGTTATTTTCTGTTACTCCTTCATCGCTAACTATTCCTGAGAAATCAGAGTAGATAGTTATCCTTATGTCTCTTGCAACAGTGCTTGTTCCTACAGTATGTGTGGTTGCTTGCCAAGTACCTACCATATTAGCAGGGACTGTTGTTGCAGAAGAAGATGATTTCTTTTTGAATGTGCCTACAAATGTTCCCTCCATGCTTTCTCCAGGAACACCTTGTCCGACAATGCTCATAACGTCTCCTCTTATATCGTATTGATAAGTGTAAGTGTTTCCGTTGATAACAAGTTTAAGAGTGCTGCCTGTTGTAGAAAACTCAAATTTGTCTTTCTTGTTAGGATTATCTACAGAAGATGAATATCCTGTTCCGTTTGATTTTAATTCAAGCTCTACATGGATTCCAAGGTCTTCACCATCGAGTTCCATGCTTACTGTTTCCCAAGTGCCTACTACTTTGCTATCAACACTTGTGCTTTCATCGTCGTCGTCATCGTTGCAGGCTGCAAAACCAAAAGCCATAGCAGATGCCATAACAACGAACATAATCTTTTTGAAAATCTTTTTCATAGTTCTAAAATTTTTAAAATTAATACTTTATTAACAAATGCAAAGATATAATTATAAATATAATTGGCAACTATTTTTTAAAGAAAAAATCAATATTATTTTATAGGGAGAAAAAACACTGATAACTAATAGGTGGTTTTAACGCCTTATTCATAAGGTCTTTTTGCCTTGTCAATGAATGTGCCGTAATGATATTTATTGATATGGCTTGCTACTTCAAATACGAAGGGAGACATTTTTACATCTATGCGATAATTTAGAATCAAAGCTTCGCTGTTATGGGAAAATGCAAAAAGAATATGCTCCTTGCTTATGGAAGGAAAATATTCTTGTGCAAGATAGAACAAGGATTTTCTTACTGTGGCAGTTAGTATATTTTCTTTTTCATCTAAACATATAATATAGATATTGTTATTGGTAAAATATTTTTTCTCAGTTAAGAAATCATTCAGTTCTTTATAGCATTGATGACAACTTATGGAAGAAAGGGTAATCAAGTAGTAGTTCTTGTCTAAACATATACTATCTCCTTGTAAATTAATGAAGCATTCTTTTTGAGAGTAAGTTGGTAAACAGAGAAATAAAAACAATATGTATATAAATTTTTTCATTCCCAATGCAGTTTGTCTATCTTCAAAACACAATCGTTGTCTATTTGATATTTCTCGTATGCTTTTAGATACTTTTCTTCACTATTAAAGTTTTCCCTAAAGACAGGCACACCTGACTCCAATGCATAAATACTATTATCTATGAACAAGAACTTTCTGAAAGCTTGTAATTTATTTTTCTTTTTATTTCCTTTTTCATAGTCATTGACATCCTCGGCAACGATACTCCATTGTTTGTTTTTGTCTTCTCTCCAAAGGTCATACAGAAAGACCCGTTTGTTGTTTTGTGTCGTACTATAAAAAACAATCAGATTTTTTCCAAAAGATATTAAACGTCTTACAGACGAATATCCGTTGATTTCATCACCAAAATCATAAATAATATCAGAAGCAGAAGAGCATTTATTACTTATTTGCTGTTCTCTCTCTTTTGTTATCGCTTTCCAATAATTCTTGTTGAAAACAATGGAGTCGGTTATATCTAAATTCAAGTCATATATGTATATCTTATAGTTTTCGGCAGAGGTAAAGAGTATTTGTTCTCCATTGGTTGAAACAACATCTCTTGGTTCAAAATAGAATAATAGTTTAATCGGAAGTTCCATAGTTATTGCCTTAACTTCTTTTTCTTTTTTTGTATCGTAGATGCTCATCCTCATTAAACCGTTATCATCTATCCCCCAGAAAAGTTTTTTGCTTTCATTTATATTCTCTGTATTAAAGAAGCCCTTATATGTTTTCAGATTAATACGTTTTTCGTATTTATATGCAGTATCACTATACTTCTTGAATTTAAAAATGCTCTGATGAGTTGTAACAAACAATGAATTTTCATCTATCCAGAAATCCTGTACAGGATATGAAGATACATCATTCAATATTTGTGCTTCTTTGTCAAGATATATTTTTATTTCCGACTCTTTATTTGTTGTAGCATTAAAACAGAAAACTGAAAAACAAGTTTCTGAAATATTTTTAGGCGTGAAGTAGTAAACTTCGTCTTGATAATTTGAAACACACTGGTTTGTTTCAATACATCGTAATGTAAATGTTGTATAGACACTTGTATCCAATATAAAAAAATCTCGCTTATCTACTTGGGATTGTAATAATAGCGGGCAGAGTGCATACAGTAAACAAAGTAGTCGGAATATTCTTTTCATAGTTTGATAATCTTTTGTGAGTGTGTTTTGTTTATTATCACATTATAAATACCACTTGGCAAGGAAGAAATATCTATTTCCTTGCTACCGTTGGTTCGGATTGTTTTCGTTCTATGACCAGATATATTTACAAAACTTATATCCATTGGTTTATTATTATCTGATACCACATATATATTATCTTTAACCAATGTCGGATAAATTTTTATTGATGTATTATCTACACTTTCTAAATTCATAAATGGAATGTAGCAAGTATTATATTGCGGATTCATAAAAGCCGTTACATTATTTTGTTTTACACATAAAAGCTTACCGTATGCATGCATGGAAATAGATTGAAAAGGATATAAAAGAGGATAATTTACACTTCCAACGCCTTCTATCCATTCATCGCATATATTTTCATCTGAAATACCTTTTAGATATAACCTTTTCAATAAATTATCATTTACATTAACGGAATCAACTCTATAAACAATATAACTGCCACCATATAGAGAAAACACAAAAGTATCTCCTTCGTCAATGTTAAAATCATATATCATTTGTTCTTCATCTGAATTTTGGCTTGTACGTGTATATATCTTTCCATTCTCTTCCCTTATAAGCATATTTGAAAGAGATCCAAATGAAGAAAATTGGAATATTTCCCTACGCCAATCAGACCAAGTATCTGTTTCTTCATTATAAATATCTGCTTCTTCTATGTAATTATATCGGATGTTATCTATAACCGTATATTCGTTAGATACTCTTTGTGCAAAAGTCATCGTTTCCGAACTTTGAGCAACTTCATTCCACTGTTTTGTTGTATCTACAATATTTTTGCTAAACTCTGTCTGTGCAAACAAAGTTAAAACACTACATAATGTAAATATCCATATTGGTACAAGTTTTACAAATAGTTTTTTCATAGTTTTCCTCCTTTAATATTCTATTTCTATTATTTCAATATCTTGAGTAGAGTCGAGAGAATTATCATGTAGTATAACTTCATTTTCTTTCAATATTCTCGTATTTCCTATAACACTTTTTATTTTTACTCCATTCTTGTTTCTTTTAGCTTTTTTTAATATCAATGATTCTATTTTATTAGGATTACAGACATAATAATAATGTTTATGAAAAACCACTCCGTTGGAAGAATAATATAAAATAGGCTTATTGTTCTTTATTAATATTTTAAGTTCTTCCATTGCACCATTAGAATGAAGTTTTTGATTAGACAACATAATTTCTGTACTGCAGTCATCACAATAGTTTTCTTCTTCGTCATCATCACTGCAACTGACGATTGCTAAACCTAAACTTACTACTGCAAAGAATAAAAACAATATCTTTGCTAAAAATTTTGTTCTTTTCATCTCTTTATGCTTTTATTAATTATATGTTTATGCAAAGTTATGAAATTATTTTCAAATGACAAAAGAAAACAGATGAAAATTTTTAGAGTCAATGTTTTCTTTGCCATTGTTCATAAATCTCTTCTTTTGTTAAACCATTTTATATATAGATGCAAAAACATCAAAACACTGGATTCAGAATGAATATTTTTTGTGGGAAAGCAAAAAAAGGATTGACAACTGATTGTCAATCCTTTGTTATAGATGTTTATTTCGTTTATATTATTTATTTTCTGCTATTATTTGTTCCAAATTTCCATCTATTCTCATCTTATAGAATGAACGCCAAACAAATACTATAGCGATGATGACAAATATTATTCCGATGTAAGGAGCTGTTTTGCGGAAACTTTCACTTATAGCCATTTCCATAGCAAGCAAGCCAAACAATGTAGTGAATTTGATTATAGGGTTAAGAGAAACAGATGAAGTATCTTTAAATGGATCTCCTACAGTATCACCTACAACGCTTGCATCGTGAATATCTGTTCCCTTAAGAGCTAAATCAACTTCCACAACTTTCTTTGCATTATCCCAGCTTCCACCTGCATTTGCCATAAATACAGCTTGAAATAAGCCAAACAAAGCAATGGAAATTAAGTAAGAAACAAACAGCGATACTGCTTCTTCTCCGCCGAATCCTTCAGGGGAAGAAAGACAAGCAAATCCAAGTGCAAAGAAAAATATAGCAATAAAGATATTAAACATACCTTTTTGTGCATATTGGGTACAAATCTTTACAACTTCAACACTGCTCTTTGTGTCTGCTTTCTTTGGAGCATTGGTATCAAGTTTAATATGGTTCTTAATATATTCTACTGCACGGTTTGCACCAACAGTAACTGCTTGCGTACTTGCACCAGTAAACCAATAGATAACACAACCACCAAGAATAAATCCAAGAATTGTATATGGATTAAGAATATTTAAAACAGTGGCAGGGTCAATTCCAAGTGTATTTTTGATAACAAGGATAATAGAGAATATCATTGTTGTTGCACCAACTACAGCTGTACCTATAAGGACAGGCTTTGCAGTAGCTTTAAATGTATTTCCTGCACCGTCATTCTGCTCAAGATAGTATTTACTCTTTTCTCTGTCTGGACGGAAACCAAATTCTTTTTCTACTTCATCATCTACATTTGGTATCTCTTCAAATAATGATAGTTCATAAACACTTTGTGCATTATCAGTTACAGGTCCATAGGAATCCACTGCAATAGTTACAGGTCCCATTCCTAACATACCGAATGCAACCAAGCCAAATGCAAAGATAGAAGGATAACTCATTATTGAAGTAAAGTCTCCGCTGAACATATATGCAAAGAACATCAATATGACAAACACTATCCCTGTCCAAAAAGCAGAGAAATTACCTGTTACAAAACCAGAAAGGATATTCAAAGACGCACCTCCCTGATGAGAAGATTTAACGACTTCCAAAACATGAGAAGATTTTGGAGATGTAAATACTTTTGTAATTTCAGGAATAAGGGCTGCTCCAAGAGTTCCGCAAGAAATAATTAAAGCAAGTTGCCACCAAAGACTTCCCATTTCTCCAAGTTGAAGATAAGAAACAACAAAAGTAACTACAATACTTAATGCAGAAGCAATCCAAATCAAAGAAGTCAATGGTTTCTCAAAATCTAAATCTTCTTTCTTAGAATATTTTGTTTTTGAAATAGCGTTGTTAATGTAGTAAGCAAGAACAGAGGTAATCACCATCAATATTCTCATAGAGAAAATCCAAATAAGCAATTGTGTTTGTAAAGCAGGGTCTTTAACAGCAAGAAGAATGAAAGAAACCAATGCAACTCCTGTTACTCCGTATGTTTCAAATCCATCAGCAGTAGGACCAACAGAGTCTCCAGCATTATCTCCAGTGCAGTCAGCAATAACTCCCGGATTTCTTGGGTCATCTTCTCCAATCTTGAAAACAACTTTCATTAGGTCAGAACCAATATCTGCTATCTTAGTAAAGATTCCTCCTGCTATTCTTAAAGCACTTGCTCCTAAAGATTCTCCAATTGCAAAACCAATAAAGCAACTTCCAGCCAAATCACCCGGCACTAATAACAAGATAACCAGCATTAAGAACAACTCAACACAAACTAACATAACTCCAATGCTCATTCCAGCATTTAAAGGTATGTTTAATAATCTAAGAGGTTGTTTTCTTAATGATGCAAAAGCCATTCTTGCATTTGCTAAAGTGTTCATACGTATTCCGTATGCTGCTACTCCATAAGAACCTAACATTCCTATGACGGTAGAAAGCAGAATCATCAGCACTCCACCAAAACCTGCACTTTTTTCTGTCATAAATCCAAAGTAGCAGGCAACAACTATACCTATAAATATAAACAATAGTGCAAGAAATTTTCCTTGTTGTTTAAGATAAGTAGAACAAGTCTTGAAGATTACTTCACCTATTTCTAACATGCTTTTATGTACAGGAAGTTTTTTCACTTTCATAAACTGATACATTCCGAACAAAAAGCCAAGAATAGTAATTAAAAATCCCCAATGCAAGAAACTCCAATTATGTACTTCATTAGGGATAACAAGGTCTGCTTCACTGCCAAAACTAACAGAGGCGACGCATAACATAAGTGCTAAGACAGTTAATTTTTTCATATAGTTTTTATTTATTAATTCTCAAATCAAGTATATCAACTTTGGGTGTCTTTCTATAACGCAAGCAAAGTTATAGATATTATTTGTTTGTGCCAAATTTTTTGACGTTTTTTTCTGTCTTATACGTTATCAGCGTTAAAGATGTTACACATATAGTGTATTTTATGTTGAACATATTTTTAAGTATCTTTTTTTGTATTTATTATCAATTCTTTTCTTTTTAGCTATACTGAAGAGTAAAAAGTTTAATTTAAACAACTTTTTATATTTTTTTGCGTTATTATATGCAAAGAGTAGAACTGCTATGAACAAAATAAGGTTACTGATAAAGGATATAAGACCTTCAAGGATAGACCTTTTTTATGATATTTTGCTTGTTTGCGAAAATTCTAATAAGGTTTTAAATATATCTATAGGAAAGGCAGAAGCGGAGAGCATGGCTATCTGTTTAGATGAAATAAAGGCCCCTCGTCCTTTGACTTATGACGTTTTTTGTAATATTATGCAAGAGTACTCACTACTACTTAAAGAGGTAGTCATAACAAACTTTCTTGATGGCAACTACTATGCTAATGCTGTGTTTATAGATGGTGATGGTAACGAGAAAAGTTTTGATATGCGTCCTTCAGATGCTTTTAATCTTGCTTTAAGATATGCTTGTCCTATTTATGCGACAGAAAAAGTGATAGAAGAAGTAGGATTTGATTATCAGAGTTATTGTGAAGATATAGCACATCAAACTGAAGAAGATGAGGAACGATATATAAGAGAAAATCTTTCAAGTTTTGGTATTAATATGTTAAAAGATTTACTTCAGTGTGCAGTAGAGAATGAAGATTATAAAACAGCTTCCATTCTCAGAGACAGAATAAAACTATTGGAAGCAGAAAACGATGAACACAATGATAAATAAGTATATTTTCAATAAAATTTTTGTAGGAGCAGCTTTTGTTCTTTTGTTTTTTATTCAGGTTTTCCCGCCAATGTGGGCTAATGATGTTACTTCATTACGACATTTCTTTATCTCTATACTTATATCTGTGGGAGGAACTTTTGCCTTTATTACACTAATAAGAAAAAAACAGCATTGCATAAATCCTTTTTCTTTTCCAGTGATGAAAGTTTGGTTAGGATTGATTGCATGGATGTTGTTGTCTTTCTTGTGGGCGTTGAACAGAGTAGAGAGTTTAGTGGTTGCAAACAGATGGATTCTTATTATTATGCTTGCTTTCTTGCTGATAGTCTTTCTTGCCGACAGAGCAAATACTCTACATTTTATCATATATTCTGCTATGGCAGTAGCTTTGGTTAATGTTATTGTTTGTATATCTTCTTACTTCTATTTAAATTGTGCAGATTATCCTCATAAAATACCTATGATAAACGGAGGATACGGTAACAAGAACATCTTTGCGGTATGTATGATGTTCAAACTACCGTTTTTATACTATGCTTTGTTTAGATACAAACGAGTATTCAAAGTTATTTCTTCCATACTTATCGTTGCTATTTGCTTTTGCTTGCCGATTATTTCCACAAGGAGTGCTTTCATTTGTTTAGGATTAAATATTCTTATACTATTCACCTATTCCATATTCTATATGTTGAGATTTAAGAAAAAACAGTACTTGTTGAAATCTGTTTTAATCTTTATTCTATTGATAGGCGGTTTTGTTTTGGGTTCTTATTTTGTAACCTATAGGTACGCTCACGGTAATCAGAAACAAAAGAATGAGTTTGCTGTTTCCCAACGTATAAAAGAGACAGGGACAGGCAAGAGTTCTAAGGTAAGATTGCAGAATTGGAAAAACACCATAACCATTGCGAGAGAAAAACCTTTGCATGGCTGGGGAGTAGGCAACCATAAGATAGTCATAATGAAAGTTGAGACGCCTCAAAAGAATAACTTTGTAGTGTCAGATCACGCTCACAATGACTTTTTGGAGATGTATTCCGAATTAGGCTTTCTTGGTATGCTTATATACTTGTCTTTATACATTACTATGTTTATTGTCGGAATAAGAATCATATTCTATAAAAAGACAAAAGAACCATATAGACTCATAAGTTTGGTTTCTTTGATGTTGCTTCTTACATATATGAATGACGCAATGTTTAATTTCCCTAACGAAAGAGCAACTTGTCAGATATATCTTGCTTTATCAGTGGGAATGATGGGAATGTGTTATTTTAAATACAAGGAGATTAAACAGCAAAGCAACAAATATCTAAAAAAAACAAAGGGTTTGAACTTCATTTCTTTAGGTCTTTTTATGATTATTTCTTTGCCTGTCTTAGCCGTTGAGACAACGCACTTTTATTCTTCATCCCTACAATACCAAAGAATAATCTGCTACAATACAAAGAATAAAAAACGAATAGCCCCTGAGTATTGGGAACTAACATTCCCAAGTATCCCTAACATAGACGAAAGTACAAGACCTATAGCAGTAAGTTTGGGTAATATGTATGCACAAATGGGAGATTATAGAAGTGCAATAAACGTAGTTAAACACGATAATTCCAATCCATATCTTGCTATCAAGGAGTACTCTTTAGCAATATGGTATTCTAATTTAGGGATGAAAGACAGCGCTCTCTTCTTTGCTGACAGTTGTTTGAGAATGAAGCCAAGAAGTTTTGCAGCTGTGAGAATAAAGCTCAACTTATACCGAAGAGATAAAGAAGACGACAAGGCTATGCAAGTATTGGATGAATACATAAAAGAACATCCCCTAAACTATCTTCCTTGGGTAGAGAAAATAAACACTTTTATTAATCAAGAAGACTACCTTCAAGCACAAAAAACCATAGAACAAGCTAAGGAATACTTGCCAAAAGAGAGAGCGATACTGAAGAAAGAGCATATTGTTGATAGTTTGCTAAACACAAAGTAAGCGATGAAAGTAGCAATAGTAGGAGGTGGTGCTGCAGGCTTCTTTTCTGCCATAAATATTAAGGAGTTTCTTGCTCAAGCAGAGGTAATCATATTTGAAAAAAGCAATAAGGTACTTTCTAAGGTGTTGATGTCCGGCGGAGGAAGATGCAATTGTACTAATAGTTTCGAAGATGTAAAGAACATAAAAGACGTTTATCCTCGTGGAAGCAATATTATAAATAGGTTGTTTAAAACTTTTTCATGGCAAGATACTTGTGTTTGGTTTGAAAATCATGGAGTCAAATTTGTAGAAGAAGATAATGGAAGAATGTTTCCTGAAAGTCAAAGTTCAAAGACAATAGTTGATAGTTTTCTTTTCTACGCTAAAAAATATAATATCAAAATACGTACGGGAACAAATATAGATTCTATTGAACAGTTAAAAGATTTTGACTTCATCGTTTTGACTGTTGGGGGTTATTCTAATGATGTTTTACTTCAGGATTTAAAGAATAGAGGGCATAAAATAGCAAAACCTCTGCCGTCTCTTTTTGCTTTTGTTTTAAAAGAAGAAGGTTTGAGAAATTTATCAGGTATTTCGGTTCGCAATGCAGAACTTTTGCTTGCTGGAACAAAATATAAAGCAAAGGGAGATGTTTTGTTAACACATTTTGGTCTTAGTGGTCCTGCCATATTGAGACTTTCTTCTTATGCTGCAAGTTATTTAAATGAAAAGAACTACAAACATTCTCTGCTTGTCAATTGGGTGGGGGAGAACTATTTGAAAACAGAGGGAAAAATAGAAGAAGTCTTAGCACAATATCCACAAAAACTTATATCAAATGTAAATCCTTTTGCCTTGCCTAATAATCTGTGGGTCTATTTACTTGAAAAAACATTAGGCGAAAGAGCAAAGAATAAAATATCATCCTTGAATAGAAAGGATATAAACAGACTACTGAACACCCTTTGTTCAGATAACTATAATATTTCAAAGCGATATGCTCACAAAGAAGAGTTTGTTACTTGTGGCGGAGTTGATTTTGAGAGTATCAACCCACTTTCACTGCAAAGCAAACACATCAACAATCTTTATTTTGCAGGAGAAGTTCTGAATATAGACGGAATAACAGGCGGATTTAATTTGCAGTCGGCTTGGACAACAGCCTTTGTGGTTGCTAAAAGTATCTCTTCGTCCTTATCTTTTTAGCCTTTCCAACGATAGAAGAACATCTGGTCTTTCACTTGTATCTCCATGATTTTCTGCTCTTCTATTGCCATTTCCAAAAATATTTCTAATTCATTATCCTTCAACCATTGCATTGCCTGTTTGTCTTTTCTGCAAGCGGCAGTGAAGTTTATCAAAAAATCATCTTTTGTTTCCAAGACCCAAGTGCGAGCTTTGTCGTGTCCATCTATTGCTATTGTCATCATAGCAAGAGTAGTATAGTTGTGCTGAAACAACCATTTGAGAGCGTCTTCATCCCCCCTCATCACATTGCTCCACGCTGCAAGTTCAGGATAACCGTTTTCCAAAAGGAAATGAAAGAACTTCTTGCTCCCTTTCACAGATTCCAGGAGAGCAAGAAGTATTTTTATATCATAATGCAAAAGTGATTTTTGTGTAATGTTCATCTTATCTCAACTTTGCACCAAGTTTGTTTTCAAATGTTTTGATAAACTTATCCATTATGCTTTCTATCTGTTTGTCGGTAAGAGTTTTTTCATTGTCTTGCAAGATGAAAGATATAGCATATTGTTTTTTACCCATAAGGTTCATTCCTCTGTATTCATCAAACAGATTGATACGTTTAAGAAGTTTCTTCTCTGTCTCAAAAGCAAGTCTCTCTATTTCTGCAAAGCTTACGTTTTCATCCAAGACAAGAGCAAGGTCTCTTCTTACTTCAGGGAATTTTGAGATATTTTCATATTTCAAACCTTTCTTTGGTAACATCTTCAAAAGTGTATTCCAGTTAATATCCGCAAAGAATACCTCTTGTTTTATGTCAAAGTTCTTGCATAGTTTTCTATTCAAAGAACCAATGATAGCCAACTGCTTTTTGTTCTCAGCATTCACTAATGCAATAGCTTGAGAATAGTATTTTGTTTCATATTGTACAAGATTAACCTTCTTTAGATCAACTCTTAGACGTTTCAAAACGTTGAAAACAATATTCTTTAGGTAGAAAAAGTCTGTATCTTTTTGTTTTTCCTGCCAGGACTCTTCTGTTGTCTTGCCTGTAGAAAGGATTGCAAGGTGTTTCTCTTCTTTGTAACGTTTATTTACAGGCTGATCATCAGGACAATTCAAAGACTTTTCATAGCAATTGCCAAACTCAAAGATTTTTATGTTAGAGATTTTTCTGTTAATGTTGTAAGACAGAACTTCCAAAGCTCCATATAGAAGAGTTTGACGCATAAGTGCCAAATCTTTACTTAAAGCATTTAATATCCTTACACTCTTTTCTACAGGGAAGTCTTCGTTGTTCTCATAGTAAGACAGTTTGGTAAGAGAGTTGTTCATTATTTCGTTGAAACCATTGTCTGCAAGGTAGGATGTGATAGCATCTTGTACCTTTTCTTTGTCTGGTTTTTGAATATAGTTTAAAGTACTTTGTATCTTAGTAGAAAATCCTATCTTGTCATATCCGTATATTCTAAGAATTTCTTCAGCCAAATCACAAGGACGTGTTACATCCACCTTGTTAGTAGGAACAAGAGCGGTAAGACCTTCTGCATTTTCGTTTTCAATTCCTATATTCAGGTGATTGAGAATATTCTTTATTTCTTCTCGTTCAATTTTCTGACCAATAAGATTATCCAAATAAGAGTAAGAAAGGTCTATTCTTGTTTTTTGAATTTCTTTTGGATAAACATCAACAATTTCTGAGACAACTTCTCCTCCTGCTAATTCTTGGATAAGAAGAGTAGCACGCTTCAAAGCATATAGACAGATGTTAGGGTCTGCTCCTCTTTCATAACGGAAAGAAGCATCTGTCTGCAAACCATGATAACGGGCAGCCTTACGAATAACTACAGGATTAAAGTAAGCACTTTCAAGGAAGACCTCTTTGGTTTCAGAGCTTATTCCTGACTTTTCTCCGCCAAATATTCCTCCCATACACATAGGCTCTTTTGCATTGCAAACCATGGCTTCCTTGCCGTTGAGTTCTCTTTCCTCGCCGTCTAAGGTAACAAACTTTGTCCCCTTATCTACCGTCTTAACATTTATGGTCTTTCCTTCAACTTTGCTCCAGTCAAAAGCATGCAAAGGTTGTCCTACTTCCATAAGGACAAAGTTAGTAATATCAACTATATTGTTTATAGGTCGGATTCCAATAGCGTTAAGATGTTCTTTCAGCCAAGCAGGCGACTCTTTCACCTCAACACCCTTGATAACCAAGCCTGCATACCTGCCACATAGTTTTTCATCAATGATTATTGAAGGCTTTTCGTCTTGTTTATCCACTTTGAAGTCTGAAACAGAAGGAATATTCAAAGGAGTCTCTTCTTTAACTTGAGAAGACAGAATGGCAACAAGGTCTCTTCCTACTCCTATATGAGAAGTCGCATCAGAACGATTTGCAGTCAAGCCTATTTCAAAGATAGAATCTGTTTTTATATTAAAGTATTCTTTTGCAGGAGTACCTTCCTTTGCCTCTTCAGGCAGGACAAGTATTCCGTCATGATTGTTTCCAAGTTGAAGTTCTTTCTCTGAACAAATCATTCCCTCACTTTCTGCTCCACGCAGTTTGCTCTTCTTTATAGTAAAAAACTCATCGCCTTCATAAACCTTAGCTCCAATAGTTGCAACGACCACTTTCTGTCCTTGTGCTACATTAGGAGCTCCGCAAACTATGTTCAAAGGTCTTTCCTCTCCAACATCTACTGTAGTTATATGAAGATGGTCAGAGTTAGGGTGCATTTCACAAGTTAGAACCTTGCCTATGAAATATTTGTCCAAGCCACCTTTTATGCTTTCTGCTTTTTCTATATCCTCTACTTCCAATCCAGAGAAAGTTAATAAACGTGCTACTTCTTCAGGGCTTTGAAGCGTTGGCACATATTCTCTTAACCAATTATAAGAAATCTTCATTATGTAGTAAATTATTTATTTTTCTCTATATAACTCAAAAATCTTTGTTTTATTGTTTGGTTATTTGTAGTGTAACCTATTTTTATGCAAACAAGAGGAAATATTTTTTAGTCTATAATAAGAAAAACTAATTTGCGTTATTAAAATAAAAATTTATTCAGATGAAGAAAATAGTTTTTATACTCGTTATCTGTTTGTCGGTCTTGGTTTATGCAGATAATGTCAAAGTTAGGATTTACGCAGAAAACAATATCAAGGAGGCAAGTTTTGGTGTTTCTTTTGGAAGCTACACCCTTGAGGGTAAAGCACTGAAAAAGCAGGATAAACTTAAAGTCAATATACAAGAAGGTAAGGTGGCTTTGTATATAAACGATGAACTGATAACAAAGAAAGACACCATCAAAATGGTTTCTGAGGATTTGAAATGTTTCTTCTCCGTAACTCCAACAGGGCTTAAACAACGCCGCTACGACAACAATCTTGAGGTATGCTTAACAAAAGACAAAAAGAACTTGATGTTGATAAACAGTGTTGAGGTGGAAAATTACATAGCAGGAGTTGTTCAAAGTGAGGCAGGAGGAGCAAGTGATAATGTCGAGTTTTTTAAGGTTCAGGCTATCTGTTGCAGAACCTATATGATGAGAAACTTGAATAAACACAAGAAAGAGGGATACAATCTTTGTGATTGTGTGAATTGTCAGGTGTATTTTTCTCGTGCCAACAAACAGCAAGTTATAGAAGGTGCAACAAAAACAACAGGCGAAGTTATCTTAGATTCTTTAGGAAAACCCATAGAGACTCTCTTTCATTCAAACTCAGGAGGTCAGACCGTGAATGCTAAAGATGTTTGGGGCAAAGAGGTGCCGTATCTGCAAGCGGTGCAAGATACTTTCTCCATAAATCAACCAAGCTATACTTGGGAAAAAGAGATAAAGGAGAAAGATTGGCTGAATTATTTTAAGGCAAAAGGTATCAACACAAAAGATAATGGCAACAAGACAGAACTTCTCAACTTCTCCCAAAACGAGGGCAGGAAAGACAAACTGCTTGGTGTAAGTCTTGTTCAGATAAGAAAGGATTTCAACCTTAGAAGCACATTTTTCAATGTTGTTCCTTGGGGTAGTAGCGTAAAACTCAAAGGCAAAGGCTATGGTCATGGCGTTGGCTTGTCTCAGGAAGGAGCAGCCAAGATGTGTGAAGAAGGCTATGAATATTGGCAAGTGATAGAGTTTTACTACAAAGGAGTAAAGATAAAAAGAACAGAAGCAAACTAATCTGCATCAAAAAGACTTCGTTAAAAAAGACTTGATTTTAAGAAATTAAAATCAAGTCTTTTTGGTGTAAAGAGTTGGTTTTAATTTTTCAAAACCAACTCTTTTTTTATCAACTCTTTTTCTTATTTTCTGAAAATTTACGCTAATTTGTAATTTATTTGCTTTTAGTTTTTAAAGGGTCAAAAAATTGTATTAAATTTGCAACTCCTTATACAAAAGATATGAGTAATAACAAAAAAAACAGATAAAACAATGGATTTTAAACAGCAGATATTAGAGGGTATTCCTAATTACATACCTGAAGCAAAGCCTTACGACACAAACATTAACCATGCACCAAAGCGTAAGGATATATTGACAAAAGAACAAAAGCGTTTGGCCCTTAGAAACGCTCTTAGATATTTTCCTCAGGAAATGCATGCTACTCTTGCTCCTGAGTTTAAGCAAGAATTAGAAACATATGGAAGAATATATATGTATCGTTATCGCCCTGATTATGATATGTATGCAAGAAGTATTGACGACTATCCTGCAAAATCTCGTCAGGCAGCAGCCATTATGCTTATGATACAAAACAATCTTGACCCACGAGTAGCACAGCATCCTCATGAACTTATAGTCTATGGTGGCAATGGTGCAGCTTTTCAGAATTGGGCTCAGTATCGTCTTGCTATGAAATATCTTGCTACCATGACAGACGAGCAGACTCTTGTTATGTATTCAGGACATCCAATGGGTTTGTATCCTTCTCACAAGGACGCTCCAAGAGTTGTAGTTACTAATGGTATGGTTATTCCTAACTATTCAAAACAAGATGACTACG
>Ga0256406_1003176_pt1 | contig 21000 bp, 17 predicted proteins | sample RumenRJG_03DNA_FD_185986 | JGI IMG/M metagenome (GOLD analysis project Ga0256406, IMG submission 185986) | Bovine rumen microbial communities from Lethbridge, Alberta, Canada - RJG_03 | ecosystem: Host-associated > Mammals > Digestive system > Stomach > Rumen | place: Canada: Alberta | collected... | reverse complement strand
TTCCCTCTTGTATTTGGATTTTCTATATCAACGCTTATATAATCTTTTATCATCTTTGCCTCCTCAAATTTGCTATAACACTTTACTTTCTATTTCTATTTTTTTCTTCTATTCTTTCCTCTTTGTTTGCTTTGTATCTCACTATCCCTACATATTCATCTTTTGATATATTAGTTGCAGTATAATGAATATCTAATATTTATCTATACCAATTTGATAAAAAATCTTCCTAATATACAACAGCACTAAAATCATATGGTTCTTCTGAACATTTTAATGAGAAAAATTTATTAAACATTATATTTTGCTCTTTTTCTAGAACTTCTATAGATTGATTTCCTAATACAAATGGTACAATTAAGTGACACACTTTAAAATAAAGATAGACACATAAAATTACAAATGATGCAATGTGATTGTATTTTTAAGTTATACTTTACAACTTTATTGGTTAATTTCTCAACAACATCAAATATTGCACATGTTTAATTTTGGATTTTCTCGTCATCTTCTGCAACTTTTAGATCTCCTTCAGTGTTCTCTTTATCGTCATAATATACTTCTTCATCTTGAGCATTAGTTATACCTGAATATTTTTCAAAGAATTTCTTAATTTTATCAATTATTCTTTCTTTCTTTTCTTCGTGTTCGGAGCTTCCACCAAATCTTCTCATTGGAGGCAAAATCTTTTCAATATCTGTTCCAAGTGTTTCTACTTCTCCACTCTTAAACGAACGATTTATGAATTTTCTTGTTTCTTCAGGATTTAAATTTTCGTCAGTTATAAGTGTTTTCATATCATTTTCTTTGTTTTCTTCAACAAATTTTGTCCAATCATTCATTACATTTGTGTTAACATTTATTCTTGAAATAAAGGTATCAATTAATTCTTTCTTTGAACGTAAAGCCAAACTTGATTTAATCGCTTTATCAATAGAACCAAGTATTTCTTTATCTTCGCAGTTTGATTCATGATATTTTTGAACTAACATTAAAATATAATCAATATTTACTTCTACTTGTTTTACAAGTTCCATTTCAAATACAATATCATCTTTAATACTTTCAGCTTCACCATTTTCTTTCTTACGTCTATATTCTTCATATAAATCTGTATATGTTCCTAAATAATCTTGAAAGTCTCTTTCTGATAAAATTTGATTTCCTTCAAATTTATCAAATGATGATAGTATGTTTCTTAATCTCAAAATGTTACCCATTTGAACAATGAAGTCTTTTTGATTTTGTTCACCTATTATTTGTTCTCCTAAAGGATACTTTTGAAGTAATTCCGCAATTCTTTCTTCATATCCTTCTCGCTCTTTACCTTTATCATCAGTATACCCATAGTAGTAATCTTCATAAGATTTTAATAATACAATACCTCTTGCATTTTTATCTCCAAATAATGCTATTGCATCATTTGTTTGCTCTTGCAAATCTCTAAAACACACAATGTTTCCATATGTTTTTACTGAATTTAAGATTCTATTTGTTCTTGAAAAAGCTTGAATTAATCCATGCTGTTTTAAGTTTTTATCAACCCATAAAGTATTTAATGTTGTTGCATCAAATCCTGTTAAGAACATATTTACAACAATTAATAAATCTACTTGTCTATTTTTAACTTTATCTGACAAGTCTTTATAATAGTCTTGGAATCCATCTCCTTCTGATGAAAAATTTGTTTTAAACTTCTTATTATATTCACTAATTGCATAATCCAGAAATTCTCTTGAATTAATATCCAGTTTTTCTGTTTCAAATCCCTCATCACCTAAAATTCCTTCAGCTGTATCATCTTCATTTGCAGCATAAGAGAATATTGTTGCAATAGTTAAATCTTTTTGTTTTTCTTTTAATTGTTTTTTAAATTCTAAATAATATTTTTTTGCGAATGGTATTGATTCTACCGCAAATATTGAGTTAAATCCATTAACTCTTTGTCCTTTTAAATCATAAAATGAGTTTCTTTTTGTTTTTTGATCAAAGTGTTCTATTATATAAGATACTACATTTTCAATTCTTTCATGTGATGCTAATGCTTCTTCAGTATTAATTGCATGAACTTCTTTATCTGTCATACCTTCTTTTGCTTTCATTGTATTTACATAGTCAATTCTAAATGGCAGTACATTCCCATCATTGATTGCATCAACTATTGTATATGTATGCAATTTTTCTCCAAAGGCTTGTTCTGTTGTACAAAAATCTGGATTCTTTTTGTTGTTAGCATTTTTTGCAAATATTGGAGTTCCAGTAAATCCAAATAAATGGTAATTTTTAAAATTATCTACTATTAGTTTATGCATGTCTCCAAATTGAGATCTATGGCATTCATCAAATATTAATACTAAATGTTTTTGAAATACTGGATGATTTTTATTTCTTCTTACAAATTCACTTAACTTTTGAATTGTTGTTACTATTATTTTTGATGTTGTATCTTCTAATTGCTTTTGAAGTACTTTTGTACTTCTGTTTCCATTTGCTGCGCCTTTTTGGAATCTATCATATTCTTTCATTGTTTGATAGTCCAAATCTTTTCTATCTACAACAAATAATACTTTATCAATATATTCTAATTTACTTGCTAATTGTGCTGTTTTGAATGATGTTAATGTTTTTCCAGATCCAGTAGTATGCCAAATATATCCACCTGCTTCAATTGTTCCCATCTTCTTATAATTTGTTGCTACTTGAATCCTATTTAATATTCTTTCAGTTGCAGCTATTTGATATGGGCGCATTACAAGTAATAAATTTTCTGATGTAAACACACAATATTTCGTTAATATATTTAATATTGTATGTTTTGAAAAGAAAGTTCTTGTAAAGTCAACCAAATCAGGTATTTCTTTGTTATTAGCATCTGCCCAATAGGAAGTAAATTCAAAACTACTGCTTGTTTTTTTACTTTTATTTTTTATTTGTGATTGTTCTTTTATATGACTTTCTCTTGTAGTATTTGAATAATATTTTGTATTAGTACCATTTGAAATTACAAATATTTGAACATATTCGTACAAACCAGACCCAGCCCAAAAGCTATCTTTTTGATATCTATTTATTTGATTAAATGCTTCTTTTAATGCTACTCCCCTTCTCTTTAACTCTACATGAACTAAAGGTAATCCGTTAACAAGAATTGTTACATCATATCTATTATCATAATTTCCACTATTTTCTACATATTGATTAATAACTTGTAATTTATTATTATGAATACATTTTTTGTCTATTAAAGTTATATTTTTACTTGTTCCATCATCTCTTTTTAAAACTTGAATATTATCTTCTTGTATTTTTCTAGTCTTTTCAACTATTCCATCATTGTTATTAGAAATAGAATTATTATAAAATCTTTTCCATTCACTATCAGTAAATTTATAATCATTTAACATTTCAAGTTGATTACGAAGATTTTTTATTAATGCTTCTGAATCATGAATTTCTAAATAGTCATATCCTTGTTCTGTAAGCATTCTGATAAATTCTTTTTCAAGAGCCGCTTCACTCTGATATGCGTCAGAGCGTTTTCTCACTGGTTCATATTCCGTTACAACTGTGGAATCATTCATTTCCATTACTACATTAAATTTACTCATTTACTTTCAACTCCTTAAAAGTTAATAGCTTATCTCTATAATATTCATATTGTTTTTGACGTGCCTCAATTTCAGCGGGGAGACCTTCTGAAATGTCATTACAAATTTTATAAAATCTATTGAGTTTATTTACAATTTTTTGTTGTTCTTCTATTGGTGGAAGTGGAATTTCAGCATTTAAAATATTTTCATTGTATAATCTAGCTATTGTACCTCCTGTTGATATTAACCATGGGTTTGTTTTGTAACAATAAAATAAGTACTCATTTATTACTTTTGTACCATCATGTTCTAACCAAACAATATTTGAATCTTGAAAATAAGCAGGTTCTCCATCAAATATAACCGTTCTCCCTATTGTTCCTGAACATGATATTAAAACATCTCCCTTTTTAGGATATGAATATTTTTCTCTATATTCATTAAATATTTTTTCATCTATATAAGCATCTGGTTCTTTCCCAAATGTTCCTATTTTATAAAATGGAATTCCTCTAATTTTATTTGTTTGAGTTTTAAAAATTCTTTTGCACATTCTTACTTGCCCAATATCTCTCAGTTTTATTTTAGGATATGCACTGCTATTTAATATTTTATCAAAATAATATTCATATTGTTGCTGTCTTGCTTTCAGCTCTGCTGAAAGCTCTGCTGAAAGTAATGTGAAATTGTCCAAAATATTGACAATTTTGCATTGTACCTCCAACGGAGGTACAGCAACTCTTATTTTTGCCATTACATTACTCATAAGTTTAGGATTTCCCATTCCAGCATTGACATATTTAGGGGCTTCAATAGATAAAACATAATATAAAAATTTGGGTATCATTACTTTATTTTTTATCTCTAACAATCCACATACATTTGTTACACTAAATTTTCCTTTTCTGTAAAAAACTGAGCCAGCATTAGCCCCATCTGTTGTCCATGTTAAATATTCACCATCAAAATCATATGTTGAAATTTTTCCAAGCTCACCATTGTTCTCTGTTTGAGAAGAGTATACAGGATATTCTCCGGCATTAGACTTAATAAAATCTTTAGACATAACTTTTCCTCTAGAAATTTTACAAAGTTCTTGAATATTTTTATATTCAACTCCATTTGGACATAGTTTTTTTATTAATTCATGAATTTTTTGCATTTGATACATTCCTTCCTTGTTCTTCTGTTATAACATAATATAATGTATGTATTAAATATAGCCAATCACTTAAATGAACTGCAACTGTTTCATATTTAGTATTCTTTTTATCATACGGATAACGAAAAATTTCATTTTTTCCTTGCATAAATTCCACAGCTCTAGAAATCATTGTTTCATTTATTCCATATTTCTCCCAGTTATACATTTTTTTTATTTTATCATAAGCATCTCTTAAATTGTGGCTTTCCTTTACATCTATATCTTTTATTTTGCATAATCCTTTTAAACATAGTTCAAGTGCTTGCATCACACAAAATAGAAAACCTAAAATATTATACAAATTATCATTACTACCTATATTATTTCTTAAATTTGTTGCTATAATTTCAGACATATTTATATAACACTTTATGCATACATTCCAATCTCCCATATTTTGTGTTCTTGGATTCCATATAAACCAATCATCTGATAATGGATTGCAAACTGGATTTTTATTTTTCCAACTGGTATCGTATAACATAACTCTCTATTCCTCTATCTCTTCAATAATCTTCTTTATTTCTTCACGAAGTACATTTTCTCTTGCAACTATCTCATCTATTTCCTTATTCAATACATCTATATCAATTTTTTCTCTAGTGTCTTCTTTCTCAACATAAGTAGAAACTGATAAGTTATAATCATTCTCTCCTATTTCTTTATTTGAAACTAATCTTGATACATAATCAATATCTTTTCTATCTGTAAAAGTTTTTACAATGTTTTCTATATTTTCATCTGTCAATTTATTATTATTTGTAACTTTTACACATTCTTTTGTTGCATCTATAAATAATGTACTATTATCTTTTTTACTTTTCTTCAAAACCATTATGCATGTTGCAATACTTGTACCAAAGAATAAATTATCTGGTAATTGTATAATACAATCAACAAAGTTATTATCTATTAAATATTTTCTTATTTTTTGCTCTGCTCCACCTCTATATAAAATACCAGGGAAACAAACTATAGATGCTGTTCCATTTGTTGCAAGCCAAGCTAAACTATGCATTATAAATGCAAAATCTGCTTTTGATTTTGGTGCTAATACTCCTGCTGGAGAAAAACGAGGATCATTTATTAGAAGTGGATTGTCATCCCCTGCCCATTTTAATGCATAAGGAGGATTTGAAACAATAACTTCAAATGGTTCATCGTCCCAATGCTGAGGAGAAATTAATGTGTCTTCACAAGCAATATTAAATTTATTATAATCTATATCGTGTAGAAACATATTAATTCTACAAAGGTTATATGTAGTTAAATTAATTTCTTGACCAAAGAAACCATTTCTAACATTTTCTTTTCCAAGAATTTTTGCTGCTTTTAATAATAATGAGCCTGAACCACAAGCTGGGTCATATACTTTATTTACTGATGTTTTTCCTACTATTGCAAGTCTTGTTAATAATTCACTAACTTCTTGTGGAGTATAAAACTCTCCACCAGATTTTCCAGCATTTGAAGCATACATAGACATTAAAAATTCATAAGCATCTCCAAAAGCATCAATCGAATTATCTTGATAATTTCCAAGTGGTATGCTATTAACTCCATTAAGAATTTTTACTAAAGTTTTGTTTCTTTTTTCTACAGTATTTCCAAGTTTATTACTATTTACATCAAAGTCATCAAATAGACCTTCCATGTCACTTTCACTTGGAGTTCCTTTAGCCGAATTTTCAATGTTATTAAATACTTTTTCAAGTGTTTCGTTTAGGTTTGGATCTTTGTCTGCCTTTTTTATTACATTCTCGAATAAATCTGATGGATAAATAAAAAATCCTCTTTCCTCAACTAGAGCATTTCTTTGAGTTTCAGCTTCTTCATTAGAAAGTTTGGCATAATCAAAATCTGTTGCTCCGGCTTTTCTCTCTCCCTCATTTATATAATGTGTAATATTTTCTGATATATATCTATAAAACATTGTTCCCAATACATAAGCCTTAAAATCCCAGCCATCAACAGAACCTCTTAAATCATCCGCAATCGACCATATTGCTTTATGTATTTCTTCTCTTTCTTGAACACTCTTATTATTACTCATTTTTATTACTTCCTTTTCTATATTTATTTTCATTAAATTTAATTGCATCTCTATTTAATACAAATTATTTTATATCTTCAATTTTCTATTAAAAACTATGTTTGAATTATTGATAACACACACAGTTTAACGCTATCTATATAATCAGGTTTTGGTAAGTATTCTTTTTTACTTTGTTCATAATCTCTATATCATCTGCTAATATTACATTAGGTTTATTTTTTTACAAGCATAAATAATCATATTATTTTATTAAAATATCCTATAATATATCTAAAAATTTTTACAATTTGTATTATATCAAATATTTCGTCATTTTTCTACAAAATAAGCTAAATATGTTTTTTGTAGAATATAGTGAATTACTTTAGCATTACTTTATTACAAACCCCCCGCAATGTTAGCATTACTTTATCACAAAATCTAATGAATATTTTGACATTAAATTCCGCAAATATTTTTACCATACATTAATTTTTTTACATTTTATTCTGTAGAATAATTTACCTTATAACGTTACGCATTTACTTGCCATTTGCCATTTTTCTTACCATTTTTTCTTTCAATTAATCCCTTTTCTTGCATTTCAGCCATATAAGTTTTTACTGTTCTTACAGATTTATTAATTTGATTTGCTATTTCCTCTTGTGTAATTCCAGGATTAACTTTAAGTATATTTATTATTGCTTGTTCTTCTAAGGTGCAATTATTGCCCTTTAAATTATTATCATTTTCACTTTGAATATCATCTATATGTGTATATCTATTCTTTAATTCATAATTGCTATTTGTAAGTAAATTATAAAAGAATTTTTCTAAAAATGAAGTGTCTTCAAATATATTCTTTTGGAAATTTGTATAATTGGCTCTTACTAATGCATTTCTAAAATACCATGAGTTATCAGCAAATACTTCATCATTAATTTTAAATCCAAAAGTTCTTAAATACTTAATTATAAATACTGCAGTTGTTCTTGTATTTCCTTCGCAAAAAGGATGTATTTGCCATATATTTGATGTAAATCTGCATAAATGTTTTATGGCTTCTTCCATACTTAATCCTTTATACGAAAAATTTTTCTCCTGTTCAAAATCATATTCTAATGTATCTTTTATTGTTTCATACGATGCGTATGTTACAGTATCTCCATTTAATACCCATTCTTTTTTTGTGAAATTATAATCTCTATATACTCCAGCACCATCAAAGATATCCTTAAATAATCTTTTATGAATATTTAATAATTCTGTCGGAGAAAAATTGAATGCCTTTTCACTTAATATCTCTGCAATTCTAACTGCAACTTTATCTGCTTCTTCACTTTCTTTCTCAAAGTTCTTTCTACTTCCTTGAACTTCATAGTACTCATCAATTCTTGTTTTTACTTCTTTAATATCTATATTTCCTTCAATGTGTTCTTTAGCAGTTTTTATTAAATATTTTGAAGGTTTTAATCCATCTACATCCTGTAAACCTATCGCCGTTTCCCATGTTTTCGTTTTTTCTACCCTATTTGGTTCACCTTGTTTTATATATTCTGATAATTCTAAATTCCAATCTTCTCTTTTATCCATTAGAAATACCTCCTACACATATATTATATCAAATATTAAATTTAATGTCTATGCTTAAAGTGCAATTTTTGCACTTTGAAATGTAATAATTGCACTTGTTTAACCCAAATTTTCATTGCTAATGATTTCATTTTATGTTATAAAATAATACAGATTATTGAGGGAAGATATAGTAAAATGAGTATAGAAGATAATATTTTTAAAAAATATAAAGTAATTAAAGAAAAATTGGAACCATATGGATTTATAAAAGAAATTGATAAATATAAGTTTTCAATGAAGTTTATGGAAAATAAATTTGAAGCTGTAATTTATATAGACAGCAATAATAAAATAACTGGGAAGGTTATTGATTTAGATTTTAATGAAGAATACACGAGCTTTCGTATTAAAGATATTGAGGGTGAATTTGTAAATCTCGTAAAAAAAGAGTATATGGAGATTTTGCAAAACATTGCAGATAATTGCATGGAAAAACAATATTTTATTTTTCCGCAATCTAATATTATTTGCAAATATATAAAAGATGAATACGGTATTGAGCCAGAATTTATGTGGAATACAAATCCTGGATATGGAGTCTTTAAAAATGACAACAATAAATGGTTTGGAATTATCATGAATATAGAGAAGAATAAAATAATTCCAAATTGTAATAATGATGAAATAGAAGTATTAAATTTAAAATTAGATGATGAGGTCGAACAATATTTGAAAATTAAAGGCTTTTACCAGGCATATCACATGAATAAAAAAAGCTGGATAAGTATTATTTTAGACGGAAGTGTTAGTACTGAAACGATAGAAAAACTGGTAAAGATAAGTTACAATAATTTAAATGATATCATGAACAAAAAATATTATAAAGAAGTGTTTGAATATTTAACAAAAATTCCAAAGGGAAAAGTAGTAACATATAAACAAATTGCAGAACATTTGGGCAATGAAAAATTAGCAAGACTCGTTGGAAATATTCTGCATAAAAATCCTGATGGTGATAAATATCCCTGCTTTAAAGTGGTAAATGGCCAGGGTAAACTTACGGATGCTTTTGCTTTTAATGGAAAAGAAGAGCAAAAGCGAAGACTGGAAGATGATGGCGTTAAAGTTGTAGATTACAAAGTAGATCTAAATACTTACCAATGGAAAGAGAAGGTTACTAGTTAATGGTTTGAAATTTTTCAATTTTGATATGTTATAATCCCAGGATGTCAACATGGTGCTAGTACATATTATAAAGAATTAAATGCTGGCCTATATTTAGATTAAAAAAGCAAAATGCCTCAAAATTGGTTGTAAAACAAGACTGTATCTTACGACCTTCGGGTTATGAGCCCGAATAGGCCAATATTTACAGATATTTCAAAAATCTTTAAAATGTTGTAAAGTGTTACAGCTCTAAGAGTATCTTTATTTTAACTTGTTTTAAAATATCGTGAAATATTGCGATATATTGTTCGCTTTTAAGATTTTCGCCGCTTTTCCGCCGTTTATTTTTATGGAATAAATTGGTGCTTTCAGGCTATGTATGAAAACTTTTTCCGCTTTTTTTGGTTGACCAATGGTTGTCATTTGGTATACCAAAATCACTTCTTGATGTATAAAATTTGGATACATCATGTATACATTCCGTATACAACTCGTCGACGGATCGTGGACGGAAATATTCTTTCTATTCTTCCTGGTCGACCAATGGTATACCAGATGGCAACCAAGTAGAAATCATTTGTATACAAATTGTATACATTGCGTAGACGAAACGTTAACGGAAATATTTTTCATAAATGACTTGACTTTTAGAGATTTTTAAGTGATTAATAACAACAATTTTTAAGGAGGTAGCTTATGGGAAGTTATAGAAAAGTAGGCAATGACATTTTAAAAGAATGGTTGGATTTTAGAGAAGAAGAACTTGGTTCTCTTACTTGTAAAGAAGATAAAGAGCATTTTATTTATTTTGAAGAAATCTCAGAAGATATTTTAAATAATGTTTCTGGTAATAATATTGAATATGTAAAATCTCAATTAGAAAAGCTTGATGATAATATTATGGAATATATGCATTATTGGTTTGAGAAATATTATAGAAATGGCTTCTGTGATGCTGTAGAATTAATTTCAGGCTGTCTTAGGTGATTATATGAATCAATATAAGATATGTCCTAAATGTAAGCAAAAATATGCTCAACATTCTGCTATTTCTAGAATAGATAATAAAACCAATATCTGTCCAACCTGTGGAATTAGAGAAGCATTAATTCAATTTATTAAACAACAAAATACCCCAAGGAATTAGTTTTTCCTGGGGTTGTATTTTTTATATTTTGTACCACTGCCACATGGACAGTTTTATTATTTAAAAATTTTATTCATTATTCCAGATTTCATATCAGCTATGTTATATACATGATTCATATTATCAAAAGTATCTTTCAAATTGTTTCTAGCAGAAATCCAACCCATTCCATCTGTAAACCAAACAAATTCAAAACCAACAACTTTATCAGCTTCTTCTGCTAACATTTTATAGCTTCTAGCAGTTTCATTTAATTTTGAGCCACCTGCAGCATAGAAATTAGTTTCAATTCCATATATACATTTATCTGTTTTTATAACAAAATCAAATCTTTTTGTTGCCTGATTTTGATTGCTTATAAATGACATATCTAATTTCCATTTTTCTTCTATTTCTTGTAAATACATTTCTTTAAAATATGTTTCATTTTTCTTAAATCCTGATTTTTGAATAAATCTTTCAACGACATCTTCCATTAAATGTCCGCCACGATTCTTTCTTGCATTTGAATTTAATCCACATTCAACTCCTAAAACATAGTCATACAAATTATTTATTACATGGTTCTGAATCAAATCAAATAAACCTGTTTCTTTCATAAATACTTTATATTGTTCAATATCATAGTTCATTTTCTTAAAGTTATATTCAAATTTATTTCCTTCTTTGTCTAAAACAATAATTTCATATTGTCTTACTGCTAATAGAATTGGTATACATTTTAAAATATCAGGATATTTTTTTACTAAGTTTTCAAATTCAAGTTCAATGCTTTTTGAACCAATTAAAGAATTAAGCATATTAAGCTCAACCTTGTGTTCTTCAGCATTTCTATATATTGTTTCAAAATCTATATAATATTTATAATCTGCTATGCTATCCGTAAATGTTAATAGCCATTCTGCAAAATCTCTTTTCATATTTCATTTCTCCTTTATTGCTTCATATCTTCTTATAGATAAATCTAAATATTCTTTTGAATTATCAATACCAACGTATCTTCTATTTAATTTATTTGCTGATATTCCTGTTGTACTACTTCCGCAAAACGGATCTAAAATTAAATCATTTTCATTTGTAGATGCTAATATTATCCTATCTAATAATTCTAATGGTTTCTGTGTAGGATGTTTACCTTGTTTTTTTTCAGATGGTTTTGTAAGACTTGTTGTCCAAACATCTTTCATTTGTTTATTATTATTCAACTCTTTCATTAACTTATAATTAAACTTATATTTTGTTTTTGGCAAATTCTTTCTTGCCCATAATATTGTTTCGGTAGAATGTGTAAATGTTTTACATGCCAAATTAGGTGGTGGATTTGTTTTTTGCCATGTTATATTATTTATTATCTTAAATCCTTCCTCTTCTAATGCCATTCCTATTGAGTATATATTATGAAGTGTTCCACTAATCCATATCGTTCCTTCATCTTTTAATACTCTATAGCATTCATGAATCCATCTTTTATTAAATTTGTGTTTTTTTTCTATACTTAAAGATTTATCCCATTCTCCTTTATTTACACTTACCATCTTTCCAGCATTACAAGTTATCCCATTATCAGATAAAAAATATGGTGGATCTGCAAATATCATGTCAAAGCTTTTTTCTTCTAATTGTTTCAATGTATCAAAAGTATCATTTTCAATTAATTTGAAACCACCTTCTTCAAAATAGACTCTTCCTGGATACATTCATTCATCTCCTCATAGTTTGTGATTAATAGTTCAGATATTTCTCCTCTTCCTTTTGCATTTGCATTAATCATTCTTTTAGCTGATATTTCATTTATATTAAATCCCTTGTATATCTCATCAAAGAAATTATCTTCTTTGTTAATATTTTTAGGATTTGAATTTGACAACATTAGTTTAGCTTCCTTCAAATCTAATTCTTTGAAATATTTTGCTAAATCCTTTTGATTATCGTCATTAAAATCTTCTTTAGTATATGATGTAAACCCAGATGTAATTGATAATGGTCTATATGGAGGATCAAAATAAACGAATGTATTTTTATCAATATATTTTCCGCTTTTCCTATAATCCCCATATTCGAATTCCACATTTTGAATTAGTTTTGATAGACCTCTTAGATTTTGCTCATCACAAATTGTTGGATTTTTATATTTCCCGCATGGAACATTAAACTCACCATTTTTGTTTACTCTATATAGACCATTAAAACATGTTCTATTTAAAAATATAAATTCAGATGCTCTTTTTACATCATTGCGCTTTTCCAACTTATAAGAATTATATTTTTTTCTTATTTCATAAAAGTATTTTTGTCTATCATCTATTTCAAACTGCAAGTATTCATTTTCCTTGATAGTTAATTCTTTAATTAATGCTTCTACATCATTTTTTATAACATTATAACAATTTATTAAATCTTTATTTATATCAAATGCATATGCCTTTTTAACATTGTATGTTTGTAAAATATCTATTAAAACCGCTCCACCACCAACAAATGGTTCAACATATTTTTCAATCATTCCATCTTTTAGTTCAAATGGATAAAAGTTTGTTAATTGAGATATTAAACTTCCTTTTCCACCTGCCCATTTTACAAAAGGTCTTATTTCTTTCATATTTTCTCCCATATCCTCTATTATCATTTATTATTTTTCTGTATATCTTATATCATAAATTCTACTTTTTTTCTATAATATCCCTTATATTTTTAAAATTTCCTTGACAATCGTTTTTAAGGCTTTTAAATTTTTAAGGCTTAAGTTTATACTATTTAAGGTCTATTTTGTTTTATAATTTGTTTTAATCTCAAACGCAAATAAAAGAAGCCAAACCCTGTAATATAAAAATTACTAATCTGACTTCATTTTTTTAATTATTTAATTCTTTTTGAACCATTTCATCCATTGCTTCATAAACAAAATTATATATATCTTCTTCTGATGCTGCATCTATAAGCCTTACACTTCCATATAAGGATAATTTTTTGGTTACTTCTGAATAAATTGTTCCTTTACCATCATTGTATTTTATTTTATCTACATCAATTATATCTTTATATTTCTCTACAATGTCTTTTTCGGCTTTCAATGCTCCAACAACAATTGTTTTTTCACTTGAATTTGACCTCCAGCTTAGTGTTCTAAAACGTTCTGGATTTTCAATTACAAATTTAGTTAAATGATATTTATCTTCATTATTTTCATCAATAGATAATTCCACTCTAAAATAACATCTTGCTAAAACATTGAAAAACAAACCTCTTCTTTTTCCTTGTTTAAACAACCAATGGTCTTCAAATGTTGTTTTCGAATTAATTTTCATAGCCTGAAGTGCAGCTCTATATCCAATAGTAAAGTTAAACCAACACCAAAATCTTTCATCTGTTAAAACATATCTTGGTAATTCTTTTAATGCTTCATATATCATTATTGAATTTTTAAAATCAACATTTTCATAATTATCATCTACTAATAACTCTATATCATCAATTTTGTATTTTTTCTCTTCAAACAATTCCCCATTATATATTAATTTTAGCCAATTAGAATTATCTTTTTCTTTAATTAAATAGTTGGCAACTTCTTCACTATTTTTATAAAGGGTTTCCAATGCGTCTTCTGTAATATAACATATATTAATTTTATTCATCTTCTTCCTCCCCATTTAATCTTTTTTTGATGGCTATTTCAAATAAGTCTTTTATTCCATTTAAATCTCCATCATTTAATAGTTTTTGAGCTAAAATTGATACATCAATATTTCTAAATATTTCTTCTGTAAATTCAACTTCAAATTGTTTTTTATATGCATTTTTCACAGATATAAACCAATGATAATCCATTTCTATAGAATCCATATCATATTCATCAGTTTTTAGCTTGTCCTGCAGGTCTTTCAAACAATATGTAAGTGCAGGAATAGCAATCATAGAGAAAATAATATTTTGAAAATTATCATTTTTTCTTAATATGTCATAATTGCTAAATTCTTGATCCGGTAAACTTATTACTATTTTCTTTGATTTCTTTTCGATTATCATGCCACTAGCAGATTTATCTCTTATAACTTGGAAAATAGATGCAACTTTTTTATCAATACTTTCATCAAAATCGATAATTGTTGTATATCCATCATCTATAGCAACAATATCATTTTTGTCTATTTTAAAACTATAACCACTATAATCTTCTAAAAAGTCATTGTCATAAAAATCATTTATATCTTTTTTTGCATAAATATAGCAAGAAACTTCAACCTTATCTCTTAAATCACCAATTGGAATTTTTATTGTATTAGGCTCAATTGATATTTCAAACATTTTTCTATATACTGTTGCAGAGCATTCTATGATTAAGCCTACTCCTAGATATCCTTCATTCATTAATTTCTTAATATTTTCATTATTTATTTCCACACACGCATTTTCTAATACATAGTTTTGCCCATCATTATAATCATTACACTTAAATGAATATGTTGTATCTTTAAAACAACTTCTTAATCCTATGTTATTAATTGTAGGATATGGAAACAGTTTATTACCTATTTGCATATAATTTCACCTCACATCTATAATAATCTCTTAAATTTGTTTTAACAATTGCTTTTGTCTTTCCATGTTCTATTTTAAATCTAACTGCTTTTCCATCTTCTATTTCTGTTTCTTTTTCATTAACTAAACATTCTATAATATCCGCGTCATATTGATTTCCAGCATCATCAAAATATTTTACTTCTAATTCACAATCATTTTCTTCATATATAGAGTCAATAATTACTACATATTCTCCATTTTCTTTATTCGATACAAAGAAAACTTTTCTCATATCTGTTAATGGTACTCTTCTTAATATGTCCTTATCTCCATCATCATTACTTCCAGTATCCTCATCTGTATCATGTGGTTCTCCATGATTTCCATTGTTATTGCCTTCTGGGTTTGGAGAATCACTACCATCTGGTTCATGATCTCCTATATCAGGTATAGTTCCTTCCAATGTATTAGTTTCAATAACAGGATTTTTAGCATATTTCTTATTCTGAATTTTCTTTATGATAATAGGAGTATCTTTCACTACCACATCTTCTTGTTCTCCACCTATAGAATCACTATCAGCAGAATCACTTTCTGGTAAGAAATCTCCTGCACCTTCTATATCAAGTTTTTCTATTTCACTTGAAGATAAAACTTCTATTACAAACTCAACAATTTGATTTCTTAATTGAGAAATAATGTTTTTTATTTCTGTACGTAACGCTTCATCATCTTTTCTTTTAGGCTCCCAATCTGTGTGCTGCGGATTTTCTACATCTTTAAGAACACCATTCAAATCATTTTCTTCTATGATACACATTGCAGAACATGGAATATTTGATATTCCAGGGAATGCTTTTATTTTCATATATGGATATCTTATCATTATACAATTATTAGTAGCTAAATCTGCATCTTCTCTTCCAAATCCTTTTACTAATACTCTAACTTTTCCATAACTTAGAATATCAAATTCTTTTGAATAAACGCCTTCTGCCTCGCTAATTAATATATATTGTGAAATAATGCTTTTTCTCAAGTTCTTTGTTATTAAATTATCATTATAAACAATTTCGTGAAGATTGTTTTTATCAACTTTAATATCATCAACCACTATTTCCAATTCTTCTTTATAAACTGCTACAATAAAACTATCTAATATCATTGATAAAATTTGTTGTTTCCAGGTATCTTCACTCTTAAATCCTAATATATATATATCTGTTCCTGAAGTATTCCTTATGTATCCATCTTCAAGGCTTAATTCTTCACTAATAGATTCATTCTTTCCACTAATTCCATAGTATCCTGTTCCTATTGTTTTTTCATCAGTATCTATCATTGGTGCCGAACATAATTTAGATATTCCTAAATACTTCTTTTCTCCATCTTGAGTATATGTAGAATAAAAAACTGTATTAAATGAACTTGCAACAAATGAAGCAAATTTTCCTATACCTTTTGAGCCTCCAGTATTTCCAGTCTTATCAGTTATACCGCTTCCCTTAGTTAAAAGATAGAATTTATCTCCAAATAACCCCGTTGTATTAAAATCACTTATTCTTAAGCATGAAATAGTATCTTTACTTATAGCTTTCAACATTTGAGATAATTGTTCATAATCCTTTTTATTCCCTTGCTTTTCTTTGTAATTTTTACAATTTTCTATTTCTCCTCTTAACTTATCATATCCTGGAATACTGTTTCTTTGGATTTCAAAAGTTTTAAATTCTATCCTAACCTTTTTTTCTCCTTCTTTTTTTGCATCAATTGAGTTTTGACACGCTTCTCTTGCTAAAGATGCTATTGGATCTTTTTTAAAGGTTTCCATATCTGCTGTATCTAAACCATTTTCTGCTGTGTAATTATTTCCTGCGAATCTCCAATTTTCTTTTAGTTCCATTACTTAATCCTCCTTATAATAAAATCTGTTGTATCATAATAATTAGTTGTATTTTCTATTTCAAATTCTTCATTAAAGTAACTTCTTATTATTCCTACAAATAAATATTTATTCCATGTTTTTTCTAATTTAGGAAGCATAAAATATCCATCGAAATTATTAGTTTGTAACCCTTTTTCAGTAATTGCAATTGTTATAAATTCATGTATCTTACTTAATTGTTCTTCACTAATATTTAAATTTTCTTTTTTAATCATGCTATCTTTATTAAATTGCACATAATTTTCACTCATATCTTCCATGAAATTTAAATAACTATATATTATTCCTAAGTTCATTTTATATAAATAACTCTTTACATCACCATAATTAAATCTTTCTAATCTTTTTACATACTCCTGAGCCAATACATATGCTGATGTATTGAAATTTTCTTCTATACTTATTATAGGTCTACTAAAATAATATTCATTCTTATATAAATACTTAATTATATAATATAATTCAAAATCACCAAATCTAGATGTTATATGTAATTTACCTAATAGTTCCTTGTTCTTTATTGCTAAACTAGCATATATCTTCTGTGCAGTTAATATTTTAGAATCTAATGCTTTAAATAAATTATCGATATATTCCTTCAACTCATTCTTTATTTCTTCATTTATTTCTAATTTATCTATATAAATGTATGTTCTATTTGCTATCCTAATTAAGCCATGTTCTTCCTCAGCTCTAATATAATTTTCGTAATTATAATCATTTAAACCTGGCATTTTTTCTTTAATATCATCCATTGTAAATTCAGCATCAAAAGCTTTAAAAATTTGAGGCATTATATCATACAAAGAACCACTATTATCCGAATTAGTATTAATAAAATCTCTTCCTGTATTAAATTCCTCTGGTAGTTTTTCATCAAGCACACCTTTTAAATAAAATCTATTTTTTATACCATTTTTTTCTAAATCATTTTTATATATTTCAAAAACAGTATTATATGCAACTATAGGTGCATTACTTATAATGTAATCTAATATTTCATCTGTTAATTTTTCAGGTAAATTTGATGCAAATTCTCTATGTAAATACTTTCCTCTATCTATTTGAATAAAATCATATCTATCTATCATGGCTTGTACAGAGCGCTTTGATGGCATCTCTATATTTCCATACTTCTCTCTTACAATATTTAAAAGCCTGTTATAATCATTATCACTTCCAATGTCATATCCACTAACAAAGTTTTCTTTTATCTCATTCATATATATTGCACTTATATTTATTGATTTTTTTACGAATATTTTTTCTTGATAAACTCGATATTCATTGTCAATAATAATCTTTTTTATTTTATTAAGTTCTTCTACATCTTTAACAGGAATAATATCTGGTATTTCATCTCTTTGCTCATTTATTATATCTTCTATCGAAGTTTCTTTTTTGTTATATATAATTCCATAGGTTTCATCATACCTGATATTGACCTGATCAGAGCACATAATAATAACTAAATATTTTGCTAATTGTTCATCACCAATATATGAAATAAACTCTTCTATAGTTATATAATTGTTATTTTCAAAATTGATATCTCTATAAAAGCAATATAATATCTTCTCTATTTCTTTATTACTCTCTATAAGTTTATTTACTGCCTTTTTTTCTATTTGCCTTATTCTTTCTCTCGTTAAATTTAATTCATTACCAATTTCAGCTAATGTTCTTCTCTTGTAATTGTTAAACGCAAATCTCATATCAAGAACTTTTGCCCATTCATCTTTTACAATGCTATTAAATCCTTCTTTTAAATTTAATAATATTTCCTTTTTTGAATATGTATATTTTCCTATTTCATTAATGAATTTTTCTATATCCGTACAAAAGATGCAAATCAACGAATTAACTGGCATGTTTTTTAGATTCTTTAATGTAAAGATATTATTAAAAATTAATAAGCTCAACTGATTTTCTGATAATTCTAATTCTGTGACTTCTATTGCATTAAATAATTCTGGTATTTTTTCAAGTTTATTGTCAATAATTCTATACCATTCGTAGTATTTCTTAAGTAGTTGTAAAAATCTATATGTTAGAGCTAATTTGCTTTCATTGCTTTTATTAGAATCCAAGCAGTAATATATTAAACACTTTTTTAACCTGTCTGCAAATTTAATATCAGTATTAGAAACTTCCTTTTCTATTTCATTATATAATTTGTTTTTATCTATACTATCTACTTCATTTATTTCATCAAAAAATAAACGTGCATTATTATAATCTTCTCTAACATTATCGTCTAATCTTATATAAAACTCTTTATCTTGCTGAATAAAATTAGTTTCGCAAAATTTCAATATTCCATTGTTTTTAATATTTTCTCTACCATAGAATTTTTCTAATATAGACTCAATTTCTTCTTTTTTAAAGGATCTATTTTCTCCTAATTGCATCCAGATATAAAATAAAACAAATTCTTCTTCATATAATATTAAATTTTCTTCATCCTTTAACTTTCCACCAAAAAATAAATCACTTATCATAATTCAAATCTCTTCTTTTCCTTCTTTTTATCATCCTCAAATATTTTCTTTTGATTATCTAATTCTTTCTGTATAGCTTTAAATATAGCTTCCATTTGTTCTTCCGTGTATTCATAAAAAGATGTATTAGTTAGGTTTTGAAGTTTGGAAATTGATTCAATTATTTTATTGGTTCTTTTTTCTGCAATTCTTTTAAAATTATCTTTTTTATTATCCATTTTTCCCATTCTCCTCGTTATAATAATACCATTTTCGACAATATTTGTCAAATATTTGCAAAATATTTTTAAATTATTACCATTTTTAAATAAAAAAAGCCAGTAGTTTAGCTACTAGCACATTGTTGTTTTAGCTTTCTCATTTCCTGTAATTGGAGTAATGCTTTATAATCAGTTATTTTTATACTGTTTTCATCAATATTAATTAATTCTATAAGATTTAACATTTTTAATCCTTCTATTATTTCACATATTCTCATATCTTGTAATGATTTCTTATTATCATTGTAAAAGTCATTTATGAATTTTTCTGTTTTATAGTTTATTCTATTTCCATGTTTAATTACATATCTACACAATCCATAATATAGTTCTATATATTTATTGCCTTCAGGTTGTTTCCATATCTTTTGAATCTTATCTCTTCTGTTTTTCCTTTCTTCAAACTTTCTATTATTACTTTCATCTAATTTCACAAAATACATTTTCTCTCTTTCCTTTCTACTTATTAAATTCATTCCTACTTTATACTTTGTGCTTGGTATTATTTCTTTTATCATTTTCTTTTCCTCCTCTTTCTAAGATTATTTTAATTTTTCCAAAAAACTCACGTAAAAATATTATTTTGTGTGAATGTAGGTGGGCTGTGGGTGGTGATTTTGTTTTATTTTTATTGCAGTTACCCTCGGGGGGATGTTTTTTATCGTATACAAAATCGCACATATCATATATACAAAAATGTATATATTAGGACTTGCTTTACTACTTATATATGTACAAAAATGTACAACCACAAAATCCATTCTATTGTTTGAAATTACTACACTTTCTTCTCTTTTTATATACTTTTTATTTTAATCATTTAATATGTACAAAAGTGTGCATCCTTTATATTATTACCATCTATTTATAAAATTTTATTTGTTTTCTTTAGGCTTCCTTTTATATCTTCTATCTTCATTAGGAATAAAAAATGGATCTATGTCAAGTTTTTGGACACAAAAGCGTGTAATTTTTACGCTGACATTTCTTCTATTTCATAGGGTGTTTGATATCCTATCGCTGAATGTATCCTTTTTCTGTTATACCATCCTTCTATA
>Ga0256406_1003175_pt1 | contig 21012 bp, 22 predicted proteins | sample RumenRJG_03DNA_FD_185986 | JGI IMG/M metagenome (GOLD analysis project Ga0256406, IMG submission 185986) | Bovine rumen microbial communities from Lethbridge, Alberta, Canada - RJG_03 | ecosystem: Host-associated > Mammals > Digestive system > Stomach > Rumen | place: Canada: Alberta | collected... | reverse complement strand
ATGAAATTAAATAATTTGAAGCCTGCCAAAGGTTCAACCCATTCTCGCCGTCGTATCGGTCGTGGTCCGGGTTCTGGACTTGGCGGTACATCTACCCGTGGACATAAGGGTGCAAAGGCTCGCTCTGGCTATAAGAGAAAGATTGGTTTCGAAGGTGGTCAGATGCCTCTGCAGCGTCGTGTTCCGAAGGCTGGATTTAAGAACATCAACCACGTCGAATATTTCCCAGTTAATCTTGATGTCCTTCAGAAGCTTGCTGATGAGAAGAATCTGACCAAGATTGGAAAGAACGAGCTTGTTGAGGCCGGTCTGACCAACGGAAAGAAACTCATCAAGATTCTTGGACAAGGAAAGTTGACTGCTAAACTTGAGGTTGAAGCTAACGCATTCTCAAAGACTGCTGAAGAGGCTATCAAGGCTGTCGGTGGTAATGCAACTAAAATCTAACAATGAAAAAATTAATTGAGACACTGAAGAACTGTTGGAGAGTGGAGGATTTGCGTCAGCGACTCCTCATCACTCTCTTGTTTACGGCTATCTACCGTTTTGGATCGTTTGTCGTATTGCCGGGCATTGACCCTGCTAAACTGGATCAACTGCAAAAGCAAACCGCTGGTGGCTTAATGTCACTGTTGGACATGTTCTCCGGTGGAGCATTTTCCAATGCGTCTATCTTCGCACTTGGAATTATGCCTTACATCTCAGCTTCCATTGTTATGCAGCTCCTCGCTGTTGCCGTACCTTATTTCCAGAAGATGCAGCGCGAGGGTGAAAGTGGCAGGAAACGGATACAATGGTATACTCGTGTGCTCACGGTGGCTATCTTGGTCTTCCAGGCACCGAGTTACCTTATCAATCTTAAGATGCAGGCTGGTTCAGCATTGGCCAGCGGCATCTCTTGGAGCGTATTCATGATTCCTGCCACAATTATCTTGGCTGCTGGCAGTATGTTCATCCTTTGGCTGGGTGAGCGTATTACCGACAAGGGAGTTGGAAATGGAGTCTCATTGATCATTATGATCGGTATCATCGCTCGCTTGCCTCAGGCCTTCGTGCAGGAGTTGAGCTCAAGGTTCACTGCTATCTCTGGCGGTGGACTGGTGATGTTTATAGCTGAGATCCTCATTCTCTATGCTGTTATTTGCGCGTCTATACTCTTGGTACAGGGTACTCGCAAAGTTCCAGTTCAGTATGCAAAACGTCTAGTTGGTAACCGTCAGGTAGGTGGTGCTCGCCAGTACATTCCTCTGAAGCTCTTCGCAGCCAATGTGATGCCTATCATCTTTGCTCAGGCATTGATGTTTATCCCACTGGCTATCGTTCAGTATCAGAGTGACAACAGCGGCTGGGTGGTACGTAATCTCATGGACAACCGTAGTTTGCTCTACAACATCGTTTATGTGATTCTTATCATTGCTTTTACCTACTTCTACACGGCTATTACGCTCAATCCACAGCAGATGGCTGAGGACATGAAGCGTAACAACGGCTTCATTCCTGGTATCAAACCAGGACATGACACGGCTGAGTATATCGAGACGATCATGTCACGCATTACTTTCCCGGGTTCGTTGTTTATCGCTTTCATCGCTATCATGCCCGCTTTGGCTGGATTGCTCAATGTGCAGCAGGCCTTCTCTCAGTTCTTCGGTGGTACCTCATTGCTCATCACAGTGGGTGTGGTCATCGACACACTGCAGCAGATAGAGTCTTACCTGCTCATGCGTCACTATGACGGACTGCTCAATTCAGGTCATACCCGTAAGGCTGGAGCTGTAAGTGCATATTAATTTGGTCTTTGGAAGTGTCTATATTCCTGAAGACAGAAGATGAAATCCAACTCATGCGTCAGGCCAACCAACTTGTTGGTAAGGTGCTCGCTGAGTTAGGCAAACATATTAGACCAGGTGTAACGACCCTCCAATTGGATCATATCGCAGAGGAGTTCATTCACGATCATGGCGCTACGCCAACGTTCAAGAACTTCCCCAATCCTTTTGGAGGGCCTTTTCCCGCCTCAATCTGTACGTCGGTCAACAATGTCGTTGTACATGGCATTCCTTCTGAGCATGACGTGCTTGAGGAAGGCGATATCGTATCGGTGGATTGCGGTGTCCTGCTTAATGGTTACAATGGTGACAGCTGTTACACATTCAAGGTTGGTCATGTCGACCAACATATCGATAGTCTGTTGAAGACTACGCTTGAATGTCTGCGAAAAGCAATTTCTGTTGCAGTGGCTGGTCATCATGTGGGTGACATTGGTGCTGCTGTCTCACAGTGCGCCCGAGAGCATGGATATGGTGTTGTGCTTGGTCTTGGAGGTCATGGCATCGGACGGCAGATGCACGAGGACCCTTACATACCTAATGTAGGTAAAAAGGGTAGGGGTGCATTGCTGCAAGATGGCATGTGCATAGCAATAGAGCCCATGATTACCATGGGAAAGGCTGAGATTGGCCTATTGCCTGATCGTTGGGGTATAGTTACTTTTGATGGACAGGCAGCTGCTCATTATGAGCACACCATATTAGTCAGACATGGTAGGTCTGAGATTTTATCGTCGTTTAAGGATATAGTAAATTAAGAAGTATAGAGTTTATGTCAAAACAGTCAGCAATTGAGCAAGACGGAACAGTTATAGAGAGCCTCTCTAATGCTATGTTCCGCGTTGAGCTTGAGAATGGGGTGCAGATTATAGCCAATATCTCTGGTAAGATGCGTCTTCACTACATCAAGATTCTTCCCGGGGACAAGGTTAAAGTCGCGATGAGTCCGTATGACCTTACTAAAGGTCGCATTGAGTTTAGATACAAGTAACTTTTTATATATCTTAAAGATATGAAGACAAGAACATCAATCAAGAAGCGTTCAGCCGACTGCAAAATCGTTCGTCGCAAGGGCCGTCTTTTTGTTATCAACAAGAAGAACCCTAAGATGAAGATGCGTCAGGGCTAATGTTAAAGTTGCATAAAGTATGTGGTTGCAATGATCTTGTTACAGAGATTATTGCTAACTTTGTACGCTTTTCGCAATTTAGACATCAATTTATTTAAACATTTATTCAATTTTTCAACTAAATGGCAATAAGAATTGTTGGAGTAGACTTGCCCCAGAATAAGCGTGGCGAGATCGCATTGACCTATATCTATGGTATAGGCCGAAGTAGTTCAGCAAAGATATTGGATAAAGCAGGCGTGAGCCGTGACTTGAAGGTCAGTGAATGGACTGACGATCAGGCTGCTAAGATCCGTGAAATTATCGGCGCTGAGTTTAAGGTGGAGGGTGACCTCCGTTCAGAAATCCAGATGAACATTAAGCGCCTGATGGATATCGGCTGCTATCGTGGTGTTCGTCATCGTAATGGTCTTCCTGTTCGCGGTCAGAGCACCAAGAACAATGCACGTACCCGTAAGGGAAAGAAGAAGACTGTTGCTAACAAGAAGAAGGCTACTAAGTAATTCTGAGGAGGAAACGATTTATGGCAAAGACAAAAGCAACATCTAATAAGAAAAGAAATGTTAGGGTTGAGGCTACTGGTCAGTTGCATGTACACAGCAGTTTCAATAATATCATTGTATCGCTTGCTAACAACGAGGGCCAGGTTATTTCTTGGTCATCTGCTGGTAAGATGGGTTTCCGTGGTTCTAAAAAGAACACTCCTTATGCCGCTCAGATGGCTGCAGAGGATTGTGCAAAGGTGGCCTATGGTCTTGGTCTCCGCAAGGTGAAAGCCTTCGTCAAGGGTCCGGGCAACGGTCGTGAGAGCGCAATCCGTGCCGTTCATGGTGCTGGTATTGAGGTTACTGAGATTGTCGACGTCACACCGCTTCCACACAACGGCTGCCGTCCTCCGAAGCGTCGTCGTGTGTAAGTAATAACAATCCAAAGATACAATAGTAAAGCATTTATATTATGGCAAGATATATAGGTCCTAAATCTCGTATTGCACGCCGTTTTGGTGAGCCGATCTTCGGTGCAGATAAGGTACTGTCAAAGCGTAACTTCCCTCCAGGGCAGCATGGCAATGACCGCCGTCGCAAGACCTCTGAGTATGGTCAGCAGCTCGCTGAGAAGCAAAAGGCTAAGTACACCTACGGTGTCCTGGAGCGTCAGTTCCACAACCTCTTCAATAAGGCTGCCAACATGGATGGTATTACTGGTGAGGCACTGCTGCAGCTTCTTGAGAGTCGTCTCGACAACATCGTCTTCCGTCTTGGTATCGCTCCTACCCGTGCCGCTGCTCGTCAGTTGGTCGGTCACAAGCACATTACTGTTGATGGTAAGGTCGTTAGCATTCCTTCTTACTCAGTGAAGCCCGGCCAGATTGTCGGTGTCCGTGAGAAGGCTAAGTCGCTCGAGGTTATTGATAACGCCCTCGCTGGTTTCAATCACAGCAAGTATCCTTGGCTGGAGTGGGACGAGAACAGCAAGAGTGGCAAGTATCTTCATATGCCCGAGCGTAATGACATCCCCGAGAACATCAAGGAGCAGTTAATCGTTGAGTTGTACTCAAAACAATAAAAATCATTTATTTCATGGCGATATTAGCATTTCAAAAACCTGATAAAGTTGTGATGCTGGAGGCCAACGACCACTACGGAAAGTTTGAGTTCCGCCCTCTCGAGCCAGGCTTCGGCGTTACCATCGGTAATGCCCTGCGCCGCATCCTTCTTTCGTCCCTTGAGGGCTTTGCCATCAACACTGTGCGTATCAGTGGTGTGGAGCATGAGTTCTCAACCGTTCCCGGCGTAAAAGAGGATGTTACCAACATCATCTTGAATCTCAAACAAGTGAGGTTCAAGCAAGTAGTAGACGAATTCGAGAACGAGAAAGTTAGTATCACCGTTGAGAATTCTACCGAATTCAAGGCTGGTGATATCGGTAAGTATCTGACTGGATTTGAAGTGTTAAACCCTGATTTGGTGATTTGTCATTTAGACTCCAAGGCATCGTTCCAGATGGATCTGACTATCAACAAAGGTCGTGGCTATGTCCCGGCTGATGAAAATCGTCAGTTCTGCACAGATGTCAATGTACTTCCCATCGATTCTATCTACACCCCAATCCGCAACGTGAAATACAGTGTTGAGCCCACCCGTGTCGAGCAGAAGACCGACTACGACAATCTCATCATTGAAGTCACAACGGACGGTTCCATTCACCCGAAGGATGCGCTGAAGGAAGCCGCTAAAATTCTCATCTATCACTTCATGTTGTTCTCTGACGAGAAGATCACACTCGAGAATCCCGACCAGGATGGCAACCAGGAGTTTGATGAGGAAGTTCTGCACATGCGTCAGCTGTTGAAGACTAAGCTCACTGATCTCAACCTCAGTGTGCGTGCCCTCAACTGCTTGAAGGCTGCCGATGTTGAGACGTTGGGCGACCTGGTGCAGTATCAGAAGACCGACCTCCTGAAGTTCCGTAACTTCGGTAAGAAATCGCTCTCAGAGCTTGATGATTTGCTCGAGAGTCTGAATCTGTCGTTTGGTACCGACATTTCAAAGTATAAACTGGATAAGGAATAAGTCCACCTAACGGATGCGTTCAACTGTCCAATTAATGATTACAAACAAAAATGAGACATAATAAGAAATTCAACCATCTGGGCCGTACTGCATCTCATCGTGCTAGCCTCCTCGCCAATATGGCAACTAGCCTGATCATGCACAAAAGAATCACTACGACCCTCGCAAAGGCTAAGGCTCTGAAGAAGTATGTTGAGCCTCTGATTACCCGCTCAAAGAGCGACACCACCACCAGCCGTCGTGTTGTGTTCCGTTATCTGCAGGACAAGTATGCAGTGAAGGAACTCTTTGGTGAAGTTGCTGCCCGTGTTGCTGACCGTCCCGGTGGCTACACTCGTATCATCAAGCTGGGTAACCGTCAGGGAGACGCTGCTCCTATGGCCTTCATCGAGCTTGTCGACTTCGATGAGAATATGGCTAAGACCGCTAAGGCTGAGAAGAAGACTCGCCGTAGCCGTCGCAACACAAAGAAGGCTGACGCTGCTACTGAGACTGCTGCAGAAGCACCTGCTAAGGCAGAGGCTACTGAAGCACCCGCTGCTGAGACTCCCGCCGAGGAGGCTCCTAAGGCTGAATAATTCTACACTGTATAAGTACTCTTAATTGATAAAGGGCTGCATCAATATATTGCATTGACGCAGCCCTTTTCTTGTTTTTGTTTGATCCATGTTTGCATCTATGATGAGCGTTCATCTAACTGTTTTGCAGGTTCTCCTCTAATTTTTGCTTACTCAGTCTATGCTTTACCCGAAAGCATCCGTTAGCTCTGATACTGCTTTGTAAAAATCGTATGGCAAAATCATTTGTGATGTAGCATTTATTTGGTAATTTTGTGCTCTATATTGCTTATTTTGTATGATTAAAGACGAAAAGGACAAGGAAATAGATCGTTTGCGGCGAGACTTGCGGCTGATGAAGCTTCGCAGACAGGTGACGCCGCATTTTCTGTTCAACAGCCTGAGCGTTGCCGTGAGTCTGGTCATCACCTCGCCCAAGGAGGCTGTGACCTTCTTGCGTAGGATTGCTGAGATGTATCGCTATCTGCTCTACTACGGTGACGAATACACCGTGCCCATTGAGAAGGAACTTGCCATGATGCGTCAGTATTTTGAGTTGATGAGCACGCGCCATGTCGATTGTCTGGAACTGCATATCAGCCGTGAGGTTCGCCGTCTTAAGGGCTATCCGTTGCCTCCTCTTGCCTTACAGGGACTGGTGGAGAATGCCATTAAGCACAATGTGCATACTCCGGAGAAAAAGCTGAAGATTAATTTCTCTACCGACGGGGAATGGCTCATCGTCACCAACAACCGTCTCCCGCTTCTCTCAGAAGGCGAGTCTACACACATGGGCCTAACCTATATGGATGAAACCATGCTGTTGCTGTTCAATCGCAATATCGAGGTGGACAGCGATGATAAGTACTTTAGGGTTAAACTTCCATTGATCAAGCAATGAACATCCTCATTTTCGAAGACGAGATATTCAATTTCCATTTGCTCTGCCACGAGCTGCAGGAGTTGAACAAGGACTACAATGTTATAGGTCCCATCACGACGGTGGAGGAGGGGCGGCTCTATCTTTCCACCCACGACGACACCGACCTGATCATTGCTGACATCCGGCTCAACGATGGTCTGAGCTTTGATGCGCTCAGCTACGCTCCCGACTATGTGCCGATCATCTTTACCACAGCTTATGAGGAACATGCGCTGAAAGCCTTTGAGTTCAACAGCCTTTCCTACCTGCTTAAGCCCATTGACGAGGATCAGTTGGCGGAAGCCTTGCGTCGCGCGGCCCGTCTGGAGCATTACGACCATCGTCAGCTCTTCCTCGACCTGGACAAGGACGACAGCCACCGTCATTGTTTTATGGTGAAGACCTATAGTGGGGAGCGACGCGTGCCCATGGCAATGGTGCGCTACGTCGTGTCCGACCACAAGACTACCTATATTCATCTTCTCGACGACACGTCGTATGCCATTGACAAACCCCTCAGCGAACTCGCCCGTGAACTCAATCCGAGGCAGTATTGTCAGGTTAACCGCAAGTTCATCATTCCACACGACCAGATCAAAGGCACTGAGCGCCTGAGCAATGGTAAAATCAGGCTGATCCTCTATGGCAATGACTTCCCCGACATCATTGTCAGCCGCGACCGACGGAAGGAAATCATGGAGTGGATGAAGTAGTCGGTGACGATTGCACAATGCTTTTCAGTGTGTGCAAAATGCTTAAATTGCAATGACGTTTCGTCGCCAAAAAAGAACGCTTCGGTAACTTAAACTGATTTTATTTGGACATAAACCGCCGTTAATACTATTTTTGCACAAGAAAGTTTAAAGTGCAATTTATTATGACAACATCAGACAAATCACAATTTCAGCGTATCTTTGAAAGCCATTACACATGGATAGAAGGCTTCATGCGCAATGTGAGGCGCTATGCCAATAAGCTGGCCATGATAGAGCCCCACCATGACATCCGTTGGACGTATCGTGAGTTGAATGCGGCCTGCAATCGTCTGTGTCATGCCCTTCAGCAGGATGGTTTTGGCCGTGGCGACGTCATCATGGTACAGACTACCAACTGTCCGGAGTTTGCCTTCGCCTACATTGCTCCCCAAAAGCTGCATGGCGTGATGAGTCCTGTTGGCTTCCGTCTCAGTCCGGGTGAGCTGGCACAAAATATCCGCGACTCCCGGCCTATGGTCATCCTCTGCGACAGCAAGCGCAAGGATGGTGTGCTCGAGGCCGTCAAGATAGCCGGCTGCAAGCCCAAGCGTATTGTGGTTGCCGACGGCAACACCGACGACAAGGTCATCTCTTATGCTGACTATGTAAGAGACTGTGACGACAGTGAGCCGGAGGTCGAGGGTGACTATAATATCTACGACGAGACCACGCGTCTCTATACCTCCGGTACCACCGGTCATCCCAAGGGGGTGCCTTTGACGAGCATCAACGAGGTGCTGTCGGCCCACGACATCATGATCCACTTCCCGATGAACTTCAAGGACGTGACCATGAACACCACGCCGTGGTTCCATCGTGGTGGTGTGCACTGCGGAGGACCCTGCCCGACATTCTATGCCGGCGCTTGTCTGGTGGTGATGGATAAGTTCGACGCCGTGACCACTCTAAAGTACATCTCCCGCTATAAGATTACGTTCGTCATTGGTGTGCCAACCGTACTTGAGGAACTGGCCGATGCTCAGGAGCAACAAAGCTTCGACCTGTCCACGCTGACGGGCATCATCACCATGGGCTCACCCTTGGAGCGTGGCGCCTGCCTGCGATATCAACGTGTGCTGACGCCTAACATCTACAATGGCTATGGCACGACGGAGACATTGTGGAACACCTTCCTCCGTCCGTTCGACCTCCCGCAGTATGCTGGAACGGCCGGCGCGTCGATGGTCGACGACGATGTGCGCGTTGTGAAGATCTACGATGACCATCGTGCTGACCCTGACGAGGTGGTGGCCACCGACGGCAGAGAAACCGGTGAGGTTATCATCAGTTCGCCCGCCAAGTCGCCTTATCAGTACTTCAACAATCCCGAGGAGACTGAAAAGAAATACTATAAAGGTTTCATCTATACGGGTGATCTGGCCACATGGGATGAAAACCAGTATATCACCATTCTTGGACGTAAGGATGACATGATCATCTCTTCGGGTGAGAACATCTATCCTACAGAGATTGAGGCCGTGCTCAACAAAAACCCAAAGGTGAAAGACTGCATGGTGACCTCCGTACCTGACAAGATGCGCGGTCAGGTAGTGACCGCTTATGTCGTGCGCGACGACGCCACGCTCTCCGCCGAGGAGCTCGATCAGTTCTGCAAGGACAGTCCTGATATTGCCAACTTCAAGCGCCCGCGTTATTACCGTTTCGTTTCGCAGTTGCCGTTCAACGCCACGGGCAAGAAGTTGCATGTAAAAATCAAGGCCACGGCCAGCGACGACTTGAGAAACGGCCTGCTCTATAGAGTGTAAACCTCATTGGGACTGCCGCCACTGCTGGTCTGTATGACGCGTCAGTGGCTGGCAGTCGACTAATGAGACAAAAATAAATAATGACTGCTGAGGAATATTACAAGCAAGGTAATGAACATCGTCGCCGTGGTGACTTTCCCGCCGCGATGAACTGTTATCTCCAGGCGGCGCAACTCGATCCGGAGGGACCGGGGGCGACGGCGGAGCAGATGTTGGAAGATATTATGAATTTTTATTGTAAGGACATCTACAATCCATAACCGCCCATTATTGGCGGGGATGACCTTCTAATAACAACCATTCAACCCAATAAGAGAATTATGAACAAAACGATTGGTGCCATTGTAGTGGATGTCGACCGCTGTAAAGGTTGCACGCTGTGTGTGGTGGCATGCCCCAAGCAGGTCATCGACTTAGCTGCCCGCAAGGTCAATGCCCATGGCTATCCTTATGTGGAGGCAGTGCGGCCGGCCGATTGTATAGGCTGTGCCTCTTGTGGCATTGTCTGTCCCGACGGTTGTATCACGGTGTATCGCAAGAGAATTAACGTGGCTGACCCCGTGACGGCCGAAAAAAATACGAAGTAATCATGGAACAGGAAGTAACCCTTATGAAAGGCAACGAGGCACTTGCCCACGCTGCCATACGCTGTGGGGCCGACGGCTTCTTCGGCTATCCCATCACGCCCCAGACGGAAATCATTGAGACTTTATCTGCCCTCAAGCCCTGGGAAACAACGGGCATGGTGGTCGTGCAGGCCGAAAGCGAGGTGGCCTCCATCAATATGCTCTATGGCGGTGGGGGCGCCGGCAAACGTGTGCTGACCACCTCATCAAGCCCGGGCATTGCGCTCATGCAGGAAGGCATCGCCTATATGGCAGGTGCTGAGATTCCCGGAGTCATTGTCAACGTGCAGCGCGGTGGTCCCGGACTGGGCACCATCCAGCCCAGTCAGAGCGATTATTTTCAGGCCACACGGGGTGGTGGCAATGGTGACTACAATGTCATCGTGCTGGCACCGGCCTCAGTGCAGGAGATGGCCGACTTCGTCGACCTGGCTTTCACGCTGGCTTTCCGCTATCGCAATCCCGTCATGATCCTCAGCGATGGTGTCATTGGACAGATGATGGAGAAGGTGACACTGCCACCGGTAAAGCCAAGACGCACCGAGGAGCAGATCCTCAAAGAGTGCCCGTGGGCCACGACAGGACGCACGCATCACCGTAGTCCCAACATCATCACGTCTCTCGAATTGAAGCCGGAGGTTATGGAACAGCGCAACCTTCATCTGCAGGCAAAGTACCGTGAGGTCGAACAGAAAGAAGTACGCTACGAGACGGAGCAGTGCGACGATGCCGACTGCTTGATAGTGGCATTTGGCAGTGCGGCGCGCATTGCCGAGAAGAGTGTAGAGCTGGCCCGTGAGCAGGGCATCAAGGCCGGACTGTTCCGTCCCATCACCCTGTGGCCATTCCCCAGCAAGGCTCTCGCTGAGATGGCACGGGGCAAGCGACATATACTGGTGGCAGAGATCAATGCCGGACAGATGATACAGGACGTGCGGCTGGCTGTAGACGGCCTGGCACCCGTCAGCCACTTTGGCCGACTGGGCGGTATCGTGCCAGAGCCTGCGGAAATAGTAGACGAACTAATAGCAAGATTGGAACAACATGACAACTGAAGATATAGAGAGAAACAAGATCATTGCGCCGGAGAACAAGGTCTATCAGAAACCGGTACTGATGAATGACGTGCCGATGCACTATTGTCCGGGCTGTAGCCATGGTGTGGTACACAAGCTGGTGGCAGAGGTCATCGCCGACATGGGCATGGAAGACAAGGCTATCGGCGTGTCGCCCGTAGGTTGTGCGGTTTTCGCTTACCGCTATATTGACATCGACTGGCAGGAGGCCGCTCATGGCAGGGCTCCCGCAGTAGCAACGGGTATCAAACGGCTGTGGCCCGACCGCCTGGTGTTTACTTATCAGGGCGACGGTGATCTTGCGTGTATTGGTACGGCCGAGACCATCCATGCACTCAACCGGGGAGAGCATATCGCCATTATCTTCATCAACAATGCCATCTATGGTATGACGGGTGGACAGATGGCCCCAACCACGCTGATAGGACAGAAGACGACCACCTGTCCTTATGGCCGCGACCCAGAACTGCATGGCTATCCGCTCAACATCACCGAGTTGGCAGCCCACTTGCGTGGCACCTGCTATGTGACACGTCAGAGTGTCGACACCGTCGCCTCGATCGCCAAAGCCAAGAAAGCCATCCGCAAGGCTTTTGAGGCATCGATGAAAGGACTTGGTTCGTCGCTTGTCGAAATCGTCTCCACGTGCAGTAGCGGCTGGCATCTGTCACCCGTCAAGGCCAACGAGTGGATGAGGCAGTACATGTTTGAGGAGTACCATAAAGGCGACTTCAAGGATACGACAGGGCTGAAGTAGCTTCGTCACGAAAGACTTAAACAGAAAACAATGAAGAAAGAAATTATTATATCGGGCTTTGGCGGCCAGGGAGTGCTGTCGATGGGTAAGATTCTTGCTTATTCCGGACTGATGGAGGGCAAGGAGGTGACCTGGATGCCTGCCTACGGACCGGAACAGCGTGGCGGAACGGCCAACGTGACGGTTATCGTGAGCGACAGCCGTATCTCGTCGCCCATCCTCAGCCAGTACGATGTCGCCATCGTACTCAACCAACCCTCACTCGACAAGTTCATGCCCAAGGTGAAGCCGGGAGGTGTACTGATCTACGACGGCTACGGCATTGCTCAACGGCCACAGCGTGATGACATCTCCATCTACCGCATTGATGCCATGGATAAAGCTGCCGAGATGCAGAACGCTAAGGTGTTCAACATGATTGTGCTCGGAGGATTGCTCAAGGTGTGTCCCATCGTTAGTACCGATGGCTTGCAGAAAGCACTCTACAAGACACTGCCCGAGCGTCACCATCATCTCATACCGCTCAATATGAAGGCGGTGGAAGAAGGACAGAGGATAATTAAGGAAATGTAGGTGAATGTTTATAGACTAAAAGTAACGGTATCTCGGTGAAATGTCATACCTTTGTGTAGTCTTAATAAAATCGAAAGTATGAGCTATCCTGAAATTGAATATCATCATGTCATGCCCATCCAACTCAGATGGATGGATGCCGATGCGTTTGGTCATGTAAACAACACTATGTACTTCCAATACTATGACACGGCGAAGATGGATTACTTTCGCAAGGTATGTCCCGACCTTGTTGATCAGTGCGCCATCGTCACCGTGCACCTTGAGGCCGATTTCATGCACCAAGTCTTCACCAGAGAGGAATTGGTCAATGTTGAGTCCGCCATCGTGCGCATCGGCCATAGCAGTTTCACGTTCCAGCAACGGCTTGTTGGTGCCAAGGACGGTGAGGTGAAATGCGTGGGACAGACCATCATGGTGCTGTTCCATGTGAAGGAGGAAAAAACCGTGCCTTTCACCCCCGAATGGCGTAAAATCATTGAGGATTTTGAGGGAAGACCGCTTTGACATCCGGTTGCTGCGCTCTATCTTAGGGAAATCCCTACGTTAAAATAGGAGAAAAAACCAGTGCTATTGGCTTTTTTCCCCTATTTTTGTAGCAGATTATTTAAACGAGCAATTATGAAAAAGTCATTGGTTGTCGTGATGTCGGCATTGTTCTTGTTGAGCAGTTGCGACACTTATACCGGAATGGGTGCCTATACGGGCACCACATTGGGAAGTATCTTTGGTTCAGCTATCGGTGGAATCGCCGGTGGCCCTCGTGGCTCCGATGTCGGCACGTTGGCCGGTATGGTGGGTGGCGCCATCGTTGGCGCTGCTGTAGGCAACGCTGCCGACCAGCATGCGCAGCAACAGCGCGAAGACGACCTGGCACAATACCGTCAGGACAAGGCAGAGCGTCAGGCGGCACGTGAGCGGCGCAATCAGCAGGGCAGCTATCAGGGCTACGACAGCAATACCGTGTCATCAGAACAAGGTCCCGTCTTCGATCCCAACAACGGGGGAGATGACCGTATCTATAACTTCAACGGTTCTGACTACACGGGCAATTACAGTGCACAGCAGCCTACGGTCTCAATGCCGATGCAGTCGAGTGTGGAAAACTTAGCGGGCAATCTTAAGTATACTCCGTACATAGAGATCAAAAATGCACGCTTCGTCGATGACAATCAGGATGGAAAGATACAACGCGGAGAGATGTGCAAGGTGATCTTCGAAATCTTCAACCGGGGCAAACAGACGCTGTACGACATTGTGCCGACGGTGATAGAGGCCAATAACAACCGCCATATCATCATCTCGCCCAATATGCATGTGGAGCAGTTGCAGCCTAACAGCGGCGTGCGCTATACCGCTCTGGTCAAGGCCGACAACCGTCTGAAAGACGGCGTGGCCAAGATTTGCCTGAGCGTCGTGCAAGGCGACAAGTCTATCTCTAAAGTGACGGAATTCAACGTGCCTACGATTAAATAACTAATTATATGTGTTTTGCTGCTGCCCTCTGACGTCAACACTTCATTGACGGCGGAAGGCAGCATTGATTTTCGTGCCTATGCTGTTACGACACTCACCATGTACGCCATTACCGGAAGAGACGTTGTGAGGCCTTGGACGGGCAGGCTTTACGTTATTTCAACTCTTTGTTACGTGAGCGTACATACAGACATATATTTTTTTTGTAATTTTGCAGATGGAACTAAAAGAAAACAAATATGAAACGAATTGCCTTGAGTTTATTATTTTTCCTAATGAGCGTACTAACTTTGACAGCCGGGCCTGTCAAAACCAAAGTCATAGACGATGGTGGCTCTGGCATGTTCAAAGCAATAGCCGTTAAAGAAGAGGGCCTGCCCGACTTTGTCATCTATCGTCCGAAGGACTTTATGTACACTCATGCCCGTCAGGGAGCAGTTCCCATTTTGCTGTTTGGGAATGGCGGATGCTCTGACACAAGCATAGGTTATGAGCGAATGCTCACGGAGATAGCATCGCATGGATATGTAGTGGTGGCTGTGGGAGAAATGCAAGACAAGCGTAATGACCGTCCTGAGCGGCACACGGCCTCGTCGGAACTCAAGCGCGGTCTGGATTGGATTGTGGAACAAAGTCGCACCAAGGGAAGTGACTATTATCAGAATGTAGATCCCAACAAGGTTGCCGCAGCCGGTCACTCTTGTGGTGGGGCTCAGGTGCTTGCCAATGCAGCCGACCCTCGTCTGAAGACATATCTGATGCTGAACGCGGGGATGGGCGATATGGAGATGGCAGGAGCCAGCAAGGAGTCGTTGCTCAATGTCCATGGTCCCATACTCTATGTCGTGGGCGGCCCGAAGGACGTGGCTTACGAGAATGCTCAGATGGATTACGCCAGAATCCACCATGCGCCGGTGGCACTCGCCAATCATCCAGCCTCCGGACACGGTGGTACTTACCATGAGAAGTATGGTGGTGACTACGCACGTTTGGTTATTGATTGGCTCGACTGGCAATTGAAAGGGAAGAAGGGCAATGCCAATGTCTTTTTGAAAGGTGACTTGAAAGACTATCCAGGTTGGGAGGTGAAAGCCAAGAATTTCAAGCAGCACCCGGGCAAGTTCCTGTCGCTGAAGATGCCTTGCAGACTTCTGAATGGCATCACGGAGCGCGACTATTCCATCTATCTGCCCGGTAGCTATGAGAGTGACTCACTGCGACGCTATCCTGTGCTCTACCTGATGCATGGTGGTGGCGGCTCGAATACAGACTTCGAGCATTTCAACCATCTTTCCCAGGTGACCGACAGCCTTATTGACGCTGGTGCTGTCAAGGATTTGATTATCGTCTGTCCTGAGGGTAATCGGCAGCACATGATGTACTTCAATACTACTAAAGGAAAGGCTGGTGCACCTGACTGGCAGTATGAGGATTATTTCTTCAAGGAGCTCATACCATATATAGAAAAGACTTACCGTGTGAGAACTGACAAGGGCGGCCGTGCCATTGCCGGTTTCTCCATGGGCGGCGGAGCCGCGACCGTCTATGGGGTGCACCATCCGGAAAAGTTCAGTATGGTCTATGACATCTCAGGGTATCTGCGCCGTCAGCCGCTTGACTTCCTGAAGAATGACCCTTCAGCTGAATGGCGCCAGACAACCATTGCCGACAACAACCCCATTACAACCGTGGAAAACGGTAGTGAGGCACAGGTAAAGGCATGGAAGCAAGTGGACTGGAATATTCGTGTGGGCGACCACGACTTTACGCTTTGCGCAAACATGGATTTGGCCAAAGCCTTTCGCAATCAAGACATACCTTTCTCGATGTATGTCAACGACGGTGCGCATGACATGAAATGGGTGCAGCCCGCGCTCGTGGATGCCATCAAGCGGGCCAACAAGAACTTTGAGAGCCTCTGGATAGAAAACGGCAACCGGCACATCTATGGCATCCTCAGCAAGCCACGTTATACCGGACGCAAACAACCGGTGGCTATTATTGCCCATGGTTTCAACGGGACTCATGCTGTCGGTTACTCCTATTTCAAGACATTGAATGACCTTGGCTACCAGTGCTATGCATTCGACTTCCCATGTGGATCAGTCTATAGCCGTAGCGACGCCAACACGATGAACATGTCTGTTCTTGATGAACAAAGCGACGTTGAGGCTATCGTGCGTTACTTTCGGCAGCAGCCTGATGTAGACGCTGACCATATCGTACTCATAGGTGAGAGTCAGGGTGGTTTTGTCTCCGCCATGACGGCAGCCCATATTCCGCACCAGATTTCGAAATTGGTTCTTGTGTTCCCAGCCCTTTGTATTCCTGATAATTGGAACCATCGCTACCCGAAGGTGACAGACATCCCCGATACCACACGCCTGTGGAACGTACCGTTAGGACGGCGTTTCTTCATGCAGTTGCGCAACATAGATATCTTCAAGGCTTGCAAGCGCTACCCTAAGCCTGTACTCATAGTTCAAGGTGATGCCGATGCAGTTGTGTCCATGAAGGATACGCGCCGGGCAGTAAAGCTATACAAAAATGCGCGACTTCACGTCATTCCTGGTGCTGGGCATGGCTTCAGGTACGAGGAGCAACAGCAGTCGCTTGAACAAATCAAGGCGTTCCTGAAATAAAGCCTAAGCAACAGGCTATTGCCGATGTGCGGCGTGTACAGCTTGTCCCGCCTTGTGCCGTATGATAAGATGGCGTGTCTTTGCAAAGGTCATCAATCGATTAGTAATAGAGTCTTCAACTATGCGAACAATGAACGATAAGAATGCGATATTAACTACACGATCAACCATGTTTTCTTCAGTGGAGAGATCGCTTCTGCTTATGCTGATTGCTATCTTGATGCTGCCGTTTAACGGACGGGCGCAGCGCCGGTCGCCCAAGACCGTCACGTTGCTTGACATCACCCAGCGCAATGGTGAGGACGAGAATGGTTCGTCCGGTCGCAATGTCTATTCAGCACGCTATATGCTCGAGTTGGCCGGTTTCCCGTTTGCCGTTACCGCATCGCTCGACTCTGCACTGTCGGTGAGCGATGCCCTGCTTATCTCTTCTCCCGTCACCGACTCGACGTTTACGGCCGGTGAGGTTGCTGCTATCCGTGCATGGGTAGGGCAAGGCGGCATATTCCTGTCGCCCGCCTGCAAGGTGGCTGAAGAACCCTTAAAGTCGTTGTATGGCATCCGCTCCGTAGAGATGAGCCGTTACAATTGGGCCTTCCGATGGGACTCATTGCTCGTGGGAAAGAATGAGTTGGCTTACGTCGACACGCCTGAGGAACAATCGGTCTCGCTGGGCCGGATGGGCGTTGAGGGAATTGCCACATACAGCTACAAACTTGGCGAGGCACAGGCGATGGCGGTGTTCAGTAACGGTGAGACTGCGGTGGCCTGTCATCCTTTGGGCCTGGGCAGAGTGTATCTGTTTGGTGTGGCTTGGCGAGACGTCATCCAGCGCAACCAACTCAATAAAGATTTTCATGCGCAACGTGTGGGAAGCAATGGCTACGAGCCTTCAGCCGATGCCTTCCCGTTGTTCGTACGTGCGGCAGTGGTGAGGCAGCGTGGACTGGCCGTGTGGAAGCATACCATACCGGGCAATTATGAGTCCGTGCTTATTCCCACCCACGACTGCGACTCGCGTACGGCCTATGACAGCATGCATTTCATGTCCGACTATGAGGCTGGGCTCGGACTGCACAGCCACTTTTTCCTCACCGTACATTACTATCGCGACAAAGGCTACCTGTCAGCGTTCTACGACTCCGCGAGCATTGCAAAAGCCAAGCTCCTGTTGGCTGCTGGTCATACGGTGGGTAGTCACTCCATCGGACACTTCCCTGACTTTAACCGGACGGAGCGTTTCCCGCTCACTGTCACCACCCGTGAGGCGTATCATCCCCATCATGATATGGAAACCAAGATAACCACAGATGGGTCGACCTGGGGCGAAGTGGTGTTGTCTAAGCAGATTCTTCAAGCAGACCTTAACAACCAGGTGCGTTCATTCCGTTCGGGTCACCTTTGCGTCAACGACAATATTCCCGAGGCCGAGGCGGAGGGTGGCTATAGCTTCTCGTCGTGCTACACGTCGCCAGAGGTGCTGTCGGAGTTCCCGTTCTTTGAACGCGAGCGGAACGATTGGACAGGCAGACAGACCACCGTGCTGCAGATTCCGCTTCACTTCTCCGATGTCTTCAATACCGCAGATGGAAAAATGGACTCAACCAACTGGCGGCAGAAGCCGGCCGTATGGCTTACCCTCCTGAACAAACTGCGCCGTAACTACGCACCCGCTGTGGTGCTGATTCATCCCAACAGAGAGTGGAAGATGGAGGCCGAAAAGATGTTGGTGGACTCGATGGACCGAAGCGCCGTAGGACTGTTCAATTTTGAGGACTATGGTGACTTCTGGGAGGCACGTCGTGAGCTCACCTTCTCCTATGAGACCAACGACTCGCTCTCTCACCTTACTCTCCATGTGAAAAAGACAGACATTGAGCGTAACTGGAATATGAGTTTTGTTGTGGAGAAGACCGACGGCGTATTGCCCACGACCATTGACCTGCAGGACGAGGGAGGCCGACAATATGAGTTGGCTGTGCGACGCCTCAGCGCGACACGCCTGTTGGTGAGCCTCGTTTCGCCATCGGGCATAGGACTTGCTCATATTGACAACACGACGACATCGCCGTCCTATACCCTCACTGGACTGCCAGTGAACAACAGCTATCGTGGTGTTGTTGTGAAGAAAGCCAAGAAATTCTTGTGCAAGTAGGCGTAGCCTTTTCGTGTAGACAGACTGTACTTTCACATCAAGAGAGAAAACGCAGTCGTCTTTTCTTTTGATGCATCGTGTGGACTATTCCCCGGCTTTTAGGTGAGGACAGGGCTGAAAGACATTGGCCCGGATTATGGCTCGTGTGGGGAAACCTTCAGCTTGACTCCTCTCTTGGGAGGTGCTTTCAGCGTAGGCGTTTTCGGTTTCGGGAGAAGCTCGGAGGTGACCTGTCCGAAATCAAACTCGAAGGCTGGCAGTCCCGTTTCCTCCTCTTCTGGATTATCACGATAGGGGATGCGGGGTGTGTCGGCACGTTGCACCTCTACCATCGCCACGCCCTGTGAGAGCATGCCCAAGGCTTTGGCGGCACCATAGCTCAAGTCAATGATGCGCCCGCGGGAGAATGGTCCGCGGTCAGTGACCCTTACCAGCACTTCCTTGCCGTTTCTCAGATTGGTCACTTTCAAGATGGTGCCGAAAGGATATGTGCGATGGGCACACGTCAGACTGTCGTGATGCAAGCGTTCGCCACTGGCAGTACGTGTGCCGGTGGCTTTTTTAGAGTAATACGTAGCCTTCCCCCTGTGCGTTTGTGCTTCCACAGGGGTAAGACTCATTGCCAAAAAGCTTAGCACAAGCAGGCTAAGCGCTTTTATATATCTATAATGTTTCACTCAATTTTATTGACAGGTCCTGCCTCGTCTGTGTTGTTGGCTGGCAAGACCTGTCTCTTTTGCTCCTTCGGCTATACGATGCCTTGGGCCATCATGGCGTTGGCTACTTTCATGAAGCCAGCCACGTTGGCTCCGCGCACGTAGTCGATGTAGCCGTCGGCCTGCTGGCCGTACTGTGTGCACTGCTCGTGAATCGAGTGCATGATGTAGTGCAACTTCTCGTCCACTTCCTTAGCGCTCCAGTGCAGTCTCATGGAGTTTTGCGTCATTTCCAGTCCCGAGGTGGCCACGCCGCCGGCGTTGACAGCCTTGCCCGGTGCGAAGAGCTGGTGAGCTTTGACAAACTTCTCAACGGCTTCTGCTGTGCATCCCATATTGCTCACCTCAGCTACGCAGAGCGGTTTGTTGGCGAGTATACGGTCGGCATCGTTGCCGTCGAGCTCGTTTTGGGTAGCGCAGGTGAGATAGATGTCAGCCTTCTGCTCCCAAGGCTTCTTGCCCGGATAGAACGTAGCGCTCTTGAATTCCTCGGCATAGGGCGAGCAGATATCCTCGCCACTGGCTCTGAGCTCAAGCATGAAGTCATTGCGCTCGCCGCTGATGCCCTCCGGGTCGTAGATATAACCGTCGGGACCGCTGATCGTGATGACCTTGGCTCCCAACTCGGCCGCTTTCTTGACGGCACCCCATGCTACGTTGCCGAAGCCGGAGAGTGCGATGGTCTTGCCCTTGATGTCGATGCCGTGGGTCTGGAGCATCTCGTTGACGAAATAGAGTGCGCCGAAGCCCGTTGCCTCGGGCCGTAGGATCGAGCCGCCCCATTCCATGCCCTTGCCGGTGATGACACCTTGGAACTGATGGGTCAGCTTCTTGTATTCGCCAAAGAGGTAGCCAATCTCGCGTCCGCCCACGCCGATGTCTCCTGCTGGCACATCTTCGTCGGGGCCTATGTAGTGATAGAGCTCCTGCATGAACGACTGACAGAAGCGCATCACCTCAGCGTCGCTGCGGCCACGGATGGAGAAGTCGGAGCCGCCTTTGGCACCGCCCATCGGCAGTGTCGTCAGGGCGTTCTTGAATGTCTGTTCAAAGCCCAGGAACTTCATGATGCTCAGCGTGACTGACGGGTGGAAGCGCAGACCGCCCTTGTAGGGACCTATGGCGCTGTTGAACTGTACGCGGTAACCGGTGTTCACATGCACCTCACCATTGTCGTCAACCCATGGCACACGGAAGATGATGACGCGTTCCGGCTCCACCAGCCGCTCTATGATCTTAGCTTTTTCAAACTCGGGGTGTTCGTTGTAGACGTCCTTAATGGAGATAAGGACTTCTTTCACTGCCTGTAAGAATTCTGGTTCGTCAGAGTGTTTCCACATCAGGCCTTTTAATACTTGCTCTACTTCCATAGTAATAGTATATTTAGCAAAAGGTTTTTAAATCGACTCAAAGTTAGGTTTTTATTTGATACCAACCAAATAAAAACTCAAAAAAAAGCA
>Ga0256406_1003173_pt1 | contig 21045 bp, 15 predicted proteins | sample RumenRJG_03DNA_FD_185986 | JGI IMG/M metagenome (GOLD analysis project Ga0256406, IMG submission 185986) | Bovine rumen microbial communities from Lethbridge, Alberta, Canada - RJG_03 | ecosystem: Host-associated > Mammals > Digestive system > Stomach > Rumen | place: Canada: Alberta | collected... | reverse complement strand
CAGCTGCGATCCGGCTACTCTGGCGCGCGACCTGCGCTATCTCACGGACGGCGGCGCGGGCGCCTATTCGCTCCGCTCGGCGCAGCCGGTGGATCTCTTCGGACAGACCTGTCATGTGGAGACGGTAGTTCTTCTGTCACGTAAAGACGTATAAGGAGGCTCAGAAAGCCTGAAATATAGGGATTCCGCGGATTTCGCTTCTTTGAGGTGATCTCCCGGAATCCCTTTTTGCGTTTTTGACAATAGTTCTGACCACTGGAAAATGGCAGGGCGAGGCTGAACAACTATTGTCATGGGGGTGGGAGACTATGGAACTATTGCTATAGCCAAAATCAAACAGCATTAAAAATAATTTTGGTATTCGCATACCAAAGCTATTGACAAACACATTTTAAGGTGTTATTGTATAGACAGATGATAGATCAGTGCCCCTGGTACGCACTTTGGAGGATATGAAAGTGAAGGAAAAAAACAACAGACCGATGAAGGTATATGAAACGAGCGGGTACCAATACAAGCCTACCCCGACAATAATCTTGAAAGGACAGTGGCTAGAGAAGTTCGGGTTTGCCATTGGCGAGAAGATCGAGGTGAACTGCGAGAACGGAAAGCTCACAGTCACAAAAGCAGCTGCAGAATGATTACATCCCTTACGGAGGTGAAAGAGATGTCTGGAAATACACAAGATAGATTATTCGCATACATGAATGCCCTTCGAGGAGCAATGGGTCTGGAGCAGATGCTAAACAGCGCAATGCTGGCCGCGGAAACGAAGGCACAGAATTCAGACAAAGAGCTTTCAAAGGAAGAAGCGTATGAGGCCATGCTGGTAGTGGCAGATAAACTTCGGACGCCGAATCCTTTTAAAGATCCGGATGAGTTTTATCAGGCGTATCAGAATATGGATGAAAGCCCTGACTGGGAGCGGCTCCTGTATGACGGCATCAAATATGACCGTATGGGGTCAGTCCTTATCCCGGCTGTGCTGCTCTCAAAGATGACGGGTCACATAACAGAAGAAACAAAGACCGTTTTGATTGCAGAGGCCGAAAAGCTCGTCCCTAACTTGAAGTCGACAGTGGATGCACATAGCGGTTGTCAGTTCACCCTGACATCGACCAATGCTCTTTATACCAGGGTGCTGGAGAGAGTTTTCACTGGATATGAGAACGTGAAAGTAGCGAACACCAGCATCTATACGTATGGATTTCTGAATGAACAGTTTGATCTGATCATTTCAGCACCTGCCTTTGGTGGCAGAGATCTCACCGATGAATCAGCAAACTTTATGTGCCGCGAGTATGACATGGTAGCCTTAGAGAACCTGCTGCTTCACATCGCGCCTGCAGGGAGGCTGGTAATCGTTATGCCAGCTCGTATCACATTTGCAGGTGGCCGGGTAAATGATCTCCGGAAATTCGTGACGCAGATGTACAAGCTCGAAGAAATCGCAGAATTACCGGACGGCATCTTCCAGAACACGGGTATTAAGACGTTTCTCCTTGTGATCGGAGACGGAAGAACGGAAGATGTCATTATTCGCAGGTATGAGGCTGTTGGTAGAAAAACAAAGAGAGGTCCCGTTGAAGCCCTGGAGCTAAAAGAAGACACGTTTGCCATGGCTGACGAGCTTGAAGAGATTGGAGACTGGAGTATCGATAAACTCCTCGCCCAGCAGGATGAAGATTATATGAGGTACCAGGCTTCAGATACGAAAAAGATCCCGCTCGGAGAAGTGGCGGAGATATTTCGTGGGAAGTCAGTGACCAAAAAAGATGTAAATGGCGCTATCGGTGTCGTGAACATTACGAACATCAGACAGTACGACATAGACTATGACGGACTGGATAAACTTGATGAAGAAGAAAGAAAGGTACAGAACTATCTTCTTCAAGAAGGCGATGTGGTTCTCCCTGCCAGGGGGACAGCGATCAGAACGGCTGTATTTCATGAACAAAGTTATCCGTGCATCGCTTCTTCTAACGTGATCGTAATTCGGCCCAGGGCTAATATGCTGAACAGCATGTACTTGAAAATATTCATCGACAGTCCAATCGGTAACAGCTTGATTAGTAGCTTGCAGCAAGGGATGACTGTCATGAACATCAGCTATAAGGATCTAAAGCTGCTGGAAGTACCATTCCCTGTTATTGAGGAACAGGAAAGCGTAGCAAGAGAGTACGAAGAAGCATACCAGAATTATATAGGGACGATCTCCGAGGCTGAAAGGCGTTGGAAGGAAACCCTCGACAAGCTGCAGAACTTTTGAAAGGAGTAGCGACCATGACCAAGATGTACTATATAGTCGATCTTCAGGGCAATTATTATAAAAACGGTCCCAAGGGAAATCTTGTGGTCGCGAAGAACTCTGATGACGCTGATGTGTTTTCTCTCAGAAGTGCGAATAACAGAATCGGCAGCGGCAGAAAATCAAGGTTTTATACGACTGTTGAAGCAGAAGAGAAAGCAGTACCCGTGATGTCTGCCGACGAGCCCGTCTATGAGGCTCCGGAATACGACGTGGTTGAGAAGCCAACGATGTTTGATAGCCTTCAGAATAACTGGGAGGAGATCTTATCTAACCTCTGCTATATGAGCAGCCACATGGATGAGTACCAGAACAATTTGAACCAGATGCTGTCAGATGTCGATAAGGAAATCTGTGATCTGATGCACTACCTGGAGTTCAGTGATCTAGATAACAGCGAAATGCTGAAAGTGGCAGGGATGCTTAAGGAGCGCAGACAACACCGGAGACAAATTAAAGATGAAATGGAAAAGACGGCCCTTATGAAGGATACCTTCCTGGATAGGACTTTCGGAACAAAAGTTCAACAAAGCCTGGATGTGATGGAAAGAATGAAAACTCGCCAGTATACACCACGAAGGCTGAACAAGTTGTTTGAGCAGCAGAGAGCGTCTGCATAAGGAGGATGAAGATGAATAATAAAGAATTGGCTTTGAAACTTGCCTCCGCCGAGACAGAGAAAGAAGTTATTGGTATCTTAACCAGTGAAGGCCTCTGGGATGATATGAGTCGGTGGCAGCCTTATGGACAGAATGAAAATAATTTCTCTATTATTGGAAATCAGCAGAGTAGTGCAGATGCGGCTTTAGTGGAGAAACTCGTCAATTCTGTAGATGCGGTTCTTATGAAAGAATGCTTAGCGCGGGGTATAGATCCGACAGGTTCAGCAGCACCAAGATCTATTGCAAATGCACTTGAAGAATTCTTCCATATCAGGCACGGCCAGATTATGACGATGGACACAAAAACGAGAAATGAGATGTCCAATAGTATTATTCTCGCAGCCACTGGAAAGCAACGCGGTGAGGAGAATATCGTAATTGTAGATCGGGGCGAGGGACAGTCGCCTTCGTCTATGCCGGAGACAATCCTTTCGATCAGCAAGAGCAATAAGCTAAAAGTTCCGTTCGTACAGGGTAAGTTTAATATGGGCGGCACAGGAGCTCTTCCGTTCTGCGGGAAGAACCACATGGAGCTTGTTATCTCAAAACGCTGCCCGGGCATTGCTGATGGCTCCGACGAGACTGCTGACAGATGGTCTGTCACATTGGTGAGAAAAGAAGCGGCACGTGAGGGTCGGAAGAGCTCAATGTACACATACCTTACTGACAGCGAAGGAAGGATATTAAGTTTTGACGCAGATAGTCTTCCGATAATTCCAGACTGTGAAGAAAAGGATTATCAGGACATGGAGTATGGAACTTATATTAAACTGTTCAATTACGCCATGACCGGTTACAAGACTAACATAATAATGGACTTCAACTATCGCTTGTCTCTGCTGATACCAGATCTCGCACATCCGATCCGTATCAGAGAATGCCGAAAAGGGTTTTCTGGCCATACGCTGGCGGCAACGCTCTCCGGAATGACAACACGTCTCTATGACGATCGAGCTGGCAATGTTGAAGATAACTTCCCGAGCTCTGATACTTTCGTTATTGACGGACAGGAATTGACCTGCGCGATCTACCTTTTCAAAAAGGGTAAACAGGATAATTATCGCGGCAAGCACGAAGGGGTCCTTTTTACTGTCAATGGTCAGACACAGGGGATTCTGCAGGACAGCTTTTTCAACCGAGTCAATCTTTCGTATTTGAAAGACAGTCTGTTAGTGATGGTTGACTGTTCGAAGATGGACATCAGTCATCAAGAGGGACTGTTTATGACGAGTCGCGATCGTTTGAGAAATGGGGAATTCTCAAAGGGGATCGAGAAGGCACTAGAAAATGCACTTAAGAACCATCAGGGTCTGAAAGCTGCAGAGCACGAAAGAAGGACAGAAGCATTACGTGATAAGCTCAGCAACAACAAGCCACTGAAGGATGTACTGCAAAACATTTTGACAAAGTCCACAGTTTTATCAAAGCTGTTCCTTGCTGGAACTGCTATCACATCACCTGTTGGAGGAACTGCCACAGCTGGGCAAACTGAGAAGTTTTCAGGAAAGAAGCACCCCACGTATTTCAGACTTACTGGGAAGATGAAGAATGGTAAACTGACAAAGCATGCCCCAATAAACCATTCCTTCAGAGTACAATTTGAAACAGACGTGCAGAATGACTATTTCTCTCGCCCAGAAGACCCGGGTTATTTTGTCTTAAAAATGGATGGTATCCCGAGAACAGATCTGAAGCAGAGTCTTAACCTTTTTAATGGGATTGCCACGCTGACAGTATCTATGCCTACTAATGCCGTGGTCGGTGAGACACATGTTTTTGAAACAGAGATCGTAGATGAGTGCCTCGTCGATATGATGCCTAATTCATTTGAAATGATTGTTGAATCAGCCCAGGAAAATGGAGCCGGTGGCGGTGGCGGAGGGAGAAAACCTTCTCCGGGCACCGGCAAAGGTGGAAAGAAGAATCAGAACGGATTTGCAATGCCGGAGATCATTCCCGTGCACAAAGATGAATGGGATGAGTACGGTATGGATCAGTATTCGGCACTAAAGTATATCTCGACTGATGAAGGCGGGGATTATTACCTGAATATGGATAATGCATATTTGCTTACTGAACTCAAAGGAACACGGGATCAAAACAAGATAGAACTCACAAAAGCACGGTTCACATACAGTATGGCTCTAATCGCAATGAGCGTAATCGGTCATTACAAAAACAGCAAAGAAGAGGATATAGACGTTGGTGAACAGGTTGCGAAAATTACAACACTGTAACCTCAGATTTTACGTAATAAGTCGACACCGAGCGTGTCCAGCACGTTCATGGTCTTCTTTTGAATAGCTGATACCTTGAAACCATTGCTGCCACCGCTGTTCACACGATAGATATTCTTCGTGAGTTTCAGGACATCTGCCGCGGAATACTTGTCTGAGAGCTTCGCTTCACGGAGAGCGTTCAACAAGCCATAGTAATACAACAGGCTGATGTGATTCAGAAATGCCCAGCCGCGGAAGTAATCATCGGTGTGTGCATGTGACGCACTGGTTGATACGCTGTTTTTGAGATAATCGAAGCACTGCTCGATATCCCATCGCTCCTTGTAATCGAGATAGATCTCCTTTGCGGGAAGATCAAGATTGCTGCAGTATGAGAAATATCCCATCCGGATCTGTTTGATGACATCCTTGGGTTTATGCTCCTCTTCTCCGTAGTCTTTCTCCACGTGCTCGACATAATGGCCTACGAGTTCTGCCCGGCGAGAATCGTCACGGAAAGTATAGATGAAGTTTCCTTTGTTGCCGCTTGCCTTCTTGCGATACCAGATAGCACGCTTGTTATAAGTGAAAACGTCGTCCCACTTTTCATCGTCGTTGTTCTCGTAGAACTCAGTCTCGACGTTTACGGTATCTTCACGCAGGGGCAGGATGTATTTCATCCCGGTAGACAGCAATGCAGATACGTTCTTCTTGGAATAGAAGCCTTTGTCAGCAATAATGATGCAATTCCTGCATCCGGCGGCATGCACCGTATCCATGAAGGCAGTCTTATCGACAATAGAACCCTGCACGACCCGGTAAAACACCGGTTTGTGGGAGTCCTTCTCAAAGACATACAGGATCCTTGCCTGGGGATCCAGGCTGTGGTCGGGATTGTAGCCTTTACCCGAAAGGGAGTCAGCACAGCGCATAAAGATGGACGTTCCATCAAACAACAGTGTCGAACCCGGCATGACCTGTTCACGCATAAACGCATCAAGCTGGTCCTGCCTGGAACCCAGTTCAGAAACAAACTTCCTTACTGAGTTTTCAGATACAGCAATATCACCGCAGATGTCGCTCATGTAGGAATCGAGGAACATCGGCTGGATCATCTTTACCGAAGAGATACTGTCGACCAGCCGAAGCAGGGAAATCGTCCTGATCTGCCGGAAGGTATCCGGAAAATACTTCTTCAGCTGTTCCCCAAGATCGGGAGAAAGTTGCTGGAGTGTTTCATAAGCACCATAGTTCTTAACAGTAGGCGCAACATCCGGTGTTATCCGCATAGACTGCATGAGACGGATTCCATTGGCATTAGGAATGAAGCCATCCGCCTCCGTTATCTTACCGATGCTCTTTCCGGTTACTTTCTGGGGACGCTTTTTAACAGCATCCCATTTGGAGGAAACAAGATATGTATAGTAATGACCACCAATGCAACGGATCTCCACCGCACCAAACTGGGTAGGACGTTTCTGCTTGATTACTTCAGGAATGCTCATAGCAACGCCTCACATATATACGTAATTTACGTAATAATTATACATCTGAAGTAGTGCTAAATCAAGAGAAAGTAGAAGCGCATATGGTGCAGATGGCGTATTTTCAAGGTTTTTCACCACCCGTTGAAGGTCAGCAGGTGGATTTATAAAGAACAGGGCTGATTTAGCCCGATTTCTATTAACGTAAATTTTGAGGTTTCTGTGTTACAACTATGGTGGCACCAATTTTGATCCCCATGTTGGAGTCAATGGCAGATCTGAGCGTTGCTCAGTCTGTAGCTGCGTGAAACAGAACCTTGGATGGGTCGTAATAAGGAGGATAAAGCCATGTCAGTATTCTATGTTTTCCAGGGAGAAACCTACGATCATGAACGTAGGGGTGGGTACGTCTGGTCTCCCAAGTTAGCGAAAGGCGGACGACGGAATGCCGGATATACAATGATGACGAATGTCCGCAAAGGAGACTTTATCCTCCACAACTCAAACGGTAAGGTTATGGCGATCAGTATCGCAAAGACTGATTGCTATGATGGGATACAACCGCGTGAGCTTGCTAATGCAGATACCTCTGTTACGTGGGATGATGATGGCTATAGAATTGATACCGATTATCGTGACTTTGATGTTCCTCTCATCACTACAAATTACCAAGAGTGGCTGCAGGATCATTATATCGAAGGAAGCGCATTTACAACTGCAGGCAGGGGCAAGCAGCAGTACATGTGTTCCTTGGCAGATGAACACGCGATCTTCCTTCTGAAGAAAGCAATAGGTCTGCAGAAAGATCCGGATGTGCTCAACAACCTGAGAGACGCTCTGGCAGACATCGTTGACGATAAAGATTCCGAGTATGATCAGATGGAAATGGAAACGATCAACGAGATGGTTGACGCCACCGGGACACACTCAAAGCCAGTCTGGTCTGGTACTCGTGAAGAGCAGGTTATGACAACGTCTCCTAACACCGGTCGCGAGATCCCGAAACGCGATCCCAAACGAGCAGCAGATGCTCTGGAACACGCTGACTATCAGTGCGAGTATAACCGTTCGGATCGGACCTTTCTCCGGAAGAATGGTAAAGCGTATACGGAACCTCATCATCTTATTCCGATCAGCAGGTATCGTGACTTTGACTATAGTGTGGATGTGATGGAGAACATTGTGTCTCTTTGCAGTCACTGTCACAACCTACTGCACTACGGCCGATTCCAAGATAAAGTGCCGGTTTTGAGAAAGCTCTATACCGACAGGAAAGCCGCTCTCAAGCGTTGTGGAATTGATCTGACCCTTGAGCAGCTGGAATCATATTACAGATAAGGAGAAATACAATGCTAGGAGCAATTATCGGGGACATTGCCGGTTCCCGCTTTGAATGGAACAACCATAAAAGTAAGGATTTTGAGCTTCTTACTTATAAATGTTCTCCTACCGATGATAGCATCATGACATTGGCTCTGGCCCAGGCGATCTTGGTGAGCAAACCGGATTATAGTGACCTGTCAAAAAATGCAGTGGAGTGCATGCAGGCGGTAGGGCGGAATTATCCGGACTGTGGATATGGCGGGAAGTTCCGTCAGTGGGTTTTCTCGGATAATCCACAGCCCTATAACAGCTTTGGTAACGGGGCTGCTATGCGCGTTAGTGCTGCCGGTTTTGCAGCAACAAGCCTTGAAGAGGCTAAGATGCTTGCAAAAAAGATCACTGAAGTAACACACAATCATCCAGAAGGATTGAAAGCTGCAGAAGCGACTGTTGTTGCGATATTCATGGCCCGGACCGGCAGCAGTATCCTGGAAATTAGGGATTATATCGACAAGTACTATTACCCGATGAATTTCACTCTGGATGGGATCAGAAAAGATTACAGATTTGATGTTACCTGCCAAGGTTCAGTCCCGCAGGCTTTAATGGCGTTCTTTGAATCTATCGGATTTGAGGACGCCATTCGGAATGCAATCTCTATCGGTGGTGATAGCGACACGATTGCGGCGATCTGTGGCGGTGTGGCCGAAGCGTACTATGGCATTCCGTCTGATATTCGGAAGCACGCACTGACATTCCTGGACAAGAACCTGCTCCAGATATTGGTGGTGTTCGAAAACAAGTATCCACCAGTAATGGAGAAGAAGGTGGGAGGTGTCAGTGTGCCGGTTGAGCGGAAAGCTGAACGGAAGGTTGATGGGGTCGACCGGGAAACTATTATCGAAGATGCCACACAAGCGGCAGATGACGATACAGAGGATGCGGATTCTCTTCCAGAGGAGACCACCAGCAAGCAGCTTTTTAATCACTTATTTGAAGCATGCAATATTCTCCGCGGTCCTATTAATCAGGATGAGTATAAGAGTTATGTGACGCCTATTCTTTTCTTTAAGCGAATATCAGATGTATATGATGAAGAGTATGAAGAGGCGATGGAATTCTCTGGTGGAGATGTTGAGTATGCGGAGGCCGAGGATATGCATTCCTTTGTTATCCCAGAAGGATGCCATTGGGAGGACGTACGTGGTGTCAGCGAAAATGTCGGCAAAGCAATCGTGAATGCAATGACTGGAATAGAGAAGGCAAATCCGGATACATTGTCGGGGGTTTTCAGCGCCTTTGATGACGCCACCTGGACTGACAAAAATAAGCTGTCTGATGAGAGGCTGAAGAATCTGATTGAGCATATGTCCTTCATTCAAGTGGGTAACCGGAACTATTCGGCAGATATTATGGGCGATAGTTATGAATACCTGATAAAAAAGTTCGCGGACCTGTCAAAAAAGAATGCTGGAGAATTCTATACGCCACGTTCGATCGTTAAGCTCATGGTGGACCTTTTGGACCCGCAGCCTGGCGATACTGTATATGATCCAGCCTGTGGCACGGGTGGAATGCTCATCGAGGCCATCCATCACATGCACGGTGATCGCTTAACCTACGGCAGAATTTTTGGTCAAGAGAACAACCTTTCCACATCTGCAATCGCGAGGATGAACCTCTACTTGCACGGTGCGAAAGATGTCCAGATCAAGCAGGGTGATACACTCAGGAATCCGTTGTTCCTGGAAAAAGGTCGATTGAAGACGTTCGACTGTGTTCTGGCTAATCCACCTTTCGGAATGGAGAAATGGGGTTCTGCTCAGTTTGAGTTGGATCAGTACGGAAGAAATATTTGGGGCTGTCCATCAGATTCCAGTGCGGATTTCGCATGGCTGCAACATATGATTAAATCGATGGACCCGAAAAACGGGCGTTGTGCTGTGGTACTTCCGCAGGGCGTTTTATTCCATACTGGCAAAGAGGGAATCATCCGAGAGCAACTCGTAAGGTCGGATAAACTGGAGGCTGTCATCACGCTAGCCAGTGGTGTTTTCTACAGCACGGGTGTGTCGGCTTGCATCCTGTTCTTGAACAACAAGAAGGTTCATAACCACAAGGGTAGGATTTGCCTGATCGACGGCTCCGAAATCTATACACCACAGCGCGCACAGAATATTCTTTCTAAGAAGAATGTGGCCGAGCTCTATAAGCTCTATTCCGATTACGAGGATATCATCGAGAAGTGCAAGATCGTCTCGATTGCCGATGTTGAAGAAGGCGGTTTTGAACTTAGCGTCAAGAAGTATATTGAACAGAAGGCAAAAGAAGTGGTCCCACATGAAAAAGTTCTCAAAGCTTATTACGATGCACTGTCGAAGGTCCGTCAGTCAGAGATAAAAATGCGGGAGCTGCTCATCGAAGGAGGGTATGTCAGTGAGTAAGAAAATCACACAAGATGAACTGGAAACCTATCTCTGGGGGTCCGCTGTCCTTCTGAGAAACCACATCGATGCCGGTGCGTATAAGCAGTACATTTTTCCGTTGCTCTTCTTTAAGCGTCTGAATGATGTTTACGAAGAAGAAACCGAAGAGGCGATCTGGGAAAATGGACCGGAAGCAGCTGAATGGGAAGAGACACACAGCTTCACAATTCCTGATGGGGCACACTGGGATGATGTCAGGAATGTGCCCACCAATGTAGGGAAAGCAATTCAGACGGCCTTCCGTGCTATCGAGAAGGCCAACAGTGATAAGCTCACCGGCATATTTGGTGATGGCACCTGGACCAACAAACGTCGGTTGCCGGATCGACTGCTTAAAGATCTGATGGAGCATTTTAGCACTAAGACTTTATCCATTGAGAACTGTCCAGAGGATGAACTTGGAAAGGGCTATGAATATCTGATCAAGAAGTTTGCGGATGACAGCGGCCATACAGCGCAAGAGTTCTATACTAACCGCACTGTAGTCCATCTGATGACGGAGCTTTTGAAACCGGAATCTGGAGAGGCTATTTATGATCCGACATGCGGTAGCGCCGGGATGCTAATTTCATCCATTGCATATCTGAAAGAGCATGGTAAGGAGTGGAGAAATGTTTCACTGTACGGTCAGGAGATCAATGCGCTAACATCGGCTATTGCAAGGATGAATCTGTTCCTTCACGGGATTGAGGATTTCCAGATCGTAAACGGCGATACGCTTGCGGCACCGGCTTTCATTGAGAGAGGAAGGCTCAAAACATTCGATTTGGTGCTGGCTAATCCCCCATACTCTATAAAAGAGTGGAGTCGAGACGCTTTTTCTGCAGATCGCTATGGACGGAACTTTCTCGGAGTACCGCCACAAGGTCGCGCTGATTATGCTTTTTTTCAGCATATTTTAAAGAGCTTAGATGATGAAACGGGCAGATGTGCAATTCTATTTCCGCATGGAATTCTCTTCAGGAATGAGGAGAACGAGATGAGAATTAACTTGGTTAAGTCTGATCTTGTCGAATGCGTGATTGGGATTGGGAAAAACCTATTTTATAATTCCCCAATGGAGGCATGCATTGTTATATGCCGGAAGAAAAAGCCTGCGAATAGAGTCGGTCGTATTTTATTTATAAATGCAAGAGAAGAGGTAACACGACGGAATGCAGAGAGTTACCTGGAATCGAAACACATACATAAAATTGCAAAGACGTATTCTGATTTTATAACAATAGAAGGCTTTTCTTCTGTTGTATCTAAGCCGGAAATACTTAATAACAATGCAAGATTGAGCATATCGCTTTATGTCAGAGGCTGTAAGTCTGAGTCGGAACAAGAAGAGAATGTTCAAGAAAAACTCCTTAATTGGCAATTGTGTTCAAATGATATGAATTCTGAATATGATAGGCTCTCTGAATTGATAGAAGGGAGTGAACAAATATGAGATACGTCTTTTCCGAACTTGTGCAACAAATATCTGAACGAGAAAATAATCCATCGTCCTCTGCTTACAAGAGATTTGTCGGGCTTGAGCATTATGAATCCGGTAAGGTTGAGATTACAAAATATGGAGATACATCGAAGTTGGACTCTGCCATGAAAGTATTTCATTCCGGAGATATTCTTGTTGCTCGAAGAAATGTATATTTACGACGAGCTGGAGTGGTGTTTTTTGATGGCTTAACATCAGGTGATTCTATTGTGCTTAGAGCAACGAATCATAAATTGGAAAGATTACTGCCGTTTGTTTTAAATACGGATAATTTTTGGGATTATGCTGATCAGCATTCTGATGGCACAATGTCAAAACGTCTTTCTCCTAAGATGCTACTCGATTATACATTTGAAGTTGAAGATTCTATTGATATCGATAAAGCCGCAGACATATTATGGACAACCGCCGAATTGGAAAAAGACTACGAAAACTTGTTAACAAGAACAGACGAACTTATTCAATCGCAGTTTATTGAGATGTTTGGAGACCCAGAAACAGTTGTAAAGACAGCTGACCATACAGTATCTGAGGTGGCAGATGTTCAGGTGGGTTTAGTTATTAAGCCTACACGTTTTTATTCAAAAGATGGAACAGGCACACCTGCTTTTAGATCATTAAATGTAGGGCCCATGCGAATAAACGATAGTGACTGGGTTTACTTTACTGATAAAGGAATGGAGGAGAATCCAAGAACAATAGCCCATACTGGAGATGTGCTTGTGGTTCGGAGCGGTTATCCAGGAACAAGCTGTGTGGTAACGCCAGAATATAATGGTCGTAATGTTGTAGATTTAATAATCGCTCATCCGAAAAAAGAGATTATGCTTCCTGAGTTTTTATGTGCTTATACGAACTTTCCTCACGGCAAAATGCAAATTGAAAGTAGTCAAAGAGGCGTGGCTCAAAAGCATTTTAACGTATCTCTTTATAATAATATGAAGATTATTATCCCCTCACTGGATTTACAGCAAGATTTTATTAGTATTTTACAGCAGGGTGAAAAATCGAAAAAAGCATTACGTAAATCTATAGAAGCGTTGCGACTTACACGTCGAGCTATCCTTATGGGAATTCTTGGGAATGGTGGAAAGGAGTAATCAATGGCGGTTTTTAATGAAGATAACACTACCGAGCAGATGATCATTTCTACACTAGTGAAAAACGGGTGGGAGTATATACCTGCAGATGATCTAGAACGGGATTATAGCGATGTGATGGTAGAGCCTATGGTTCGTGACGCTCTGATACAGCTGAATCCGGAAATTGCTGAAGATGAATCCAGAGCAGATGAGGTCATCTATAAGATCCGGACACTCTTTCTCTCCACCAATGTACAAAACATCGTTACACAGAATGAGGCTTTTAAACAGCTTGTGTTTGAGAAGAATACGTTTCCTTTTGGGGAGGATGGAAAGCAGGTTTCTATCGATTTCTTCGGTACAGAGATCAACGGTAAGCTGGACAAGAATAGGTATGTCGTTACGAATCAGTGGGTGTATCCGAAGAAGGAAGGAGGGAAACGACTGGACATTGTCCTGCTGGTTAATGGATTCCCATTTGCTATCGGTGAACTGAAGACACCGGTCCGTGCGGCAATCACCTGGTTGGATGGGGCCCAGGACATCAACAAGTACGAGCAGAGTATTCCTGCAATGTTTGTAACTAACGTGTTCAACTTCGCCACAGAGGGTAAGTGCTATCGGTATGGCTCCGTATGCATGCCGGCAGCAAAGTACGGTCCTTGGCATACGACAGACGATAAGTCAGACGGGTCTCTTGCAGCAGTGCAGACCAGCATTCGGGATATGATCACCAAATATAAGATCATGGACCTGTTCCAGTTCTTCACTCTGTATGCGACTGACAGTAAGTATCGTAAATACAAAGTCATCGCGCGATATCAGCAGTATGAAGGCGCAAACATGATCATTGATCGTGTTCGTGCCGGTTATCCGAAACAGGGCCTGATCTGGCACTTCCAGGGCTCCGGGAAATCCTATCTTATGGAGTTTGCAGCAGTGAAGTTGCGTATGCTTCCGGATCTGAAGAATCCGACTGTCATCATCGTGGACGACCGTTTGGATCTGGAATCGCAGATCACAGCTCAGTTCCATTCATCTGATGTTGGGAACCTGGAGTCTGCCTCAACCCGCGAACAACTGATGACTATGCTCCGACAGGATATTCGGAAGATCATCATCACGACGATTTTCCGTTTCCAGGAGGTCACCGGCGAACTCAGCCAGCGCGACAACATCATCGTGATGGTTGATGAATGCCACCGAACACAAGAAGGCGATCTCGGCATCAAGATGCGTATGGCGTTACCGAATGCGTTTTTCTTCGGCTTGACCGGAACTCCGATTAACCGGCTTGATAAGAATACTTTCGCAACCTTTGGTGCAACGGAAGACCGAAGTGGTTACATGAGTAAGTATTCCTTCTCTGATTCCATCCGTGATCATGCGACACTGCCGCTCAATTTTGAACCCGTGCCAGTTGATCTCCGGGTGGACCGTGACACGATGGATCGCGAGTTTGATGTGCTCACAGAGGGACTGTCAGATTCAGACAAGGCGGAACTTTCCAAGCGTGTAAATATGCAGGCTATCATGTACAACGAGGCTCGTATCCATAAGGTTTGTGCTCATATCGCAAAGCACTTCACAGAGAAGATCCGGCCGAACGGATACAAAGCGCAGGTGGTTGTGTATGACCGTCCCTGCTGCATCAAATATAAAAAAGAGTTGGACAAGCTCCTGGGTGAGAAGTGCTCCACTATAGTAATGGATACTAACGATGATAAGGCTGATGAATATAAAGCCTATCGTAGGTCTAAGGATGAGGAAGCCAAGGTACTCGACAGGTTCCGTGATCCTAATGATCCGCTGGAGATCGTAATCGTTACGGCAAAGCTGCTCACCGGCTTCGATGCTCCTATCCTACAGGTCATGTATCTGGATAAGCCGATGAAGGACCATACGCTGCTGCAGGCGATCTGCCGCACCAACCGGACCTATGATGAAGGTAAGACCAATGGCCTGATCGTGGATTACATTGGTATCTTCGATAACGTGGCCAAGGCGCTGGATTTCGATGAAGGCAGCATGAAAAAGGTGATCACCAACATTGAAGAGGTCAAAAAGCAGATTCCTGCCTTGCTACGGAAATGTCTTAGCTACTTTATGGGGGTAGATCGGACTGTTGACGGTTGGGAAGGCCTTATGGCTGCACAGGAATGCCTGCCGACCAATAAAGAGAAGGATAAATTTGCTGCCGACTATCAGGTGCTGAACCGTGCATGGAATGCGGTTTCCCCAGATCCGATGTTGGCCGCACTTCAGCCGGACTATGTATGGCTCTCAAAGGTTTATGAATCAGTAAAGCCGACAAATGGTGGTGGCGGTCTTATCTGGGCTGCGCTTGGAGCAAAGACGATGGAGATCGTAAACTCCAATATGGATGTCGGTGAAGTGCATGAAGATGAGGAGATTCTCTCTCTAGATGCAGAATTGATTGACGCATTTATCGAAAAACATAAAGGAGCGAAGAACGCAGCGAAGAAAGTGGAGATAGATTTGGTAGCAAGAATTCATAGACACTCTGATGATCCGAAATGGATGAAGCTTGGCGATAAGCTGGAGAAGCTTCGTGAACAGCATGAACAAGGGCTTATCAACAGTATCGAGTTTCTGAAGATGCTGCTGGAGTTAGCCAAGGAAGCGGCTCAGGCTGAAAAGGAAGTCGTCCCTGAGGAAGAGATTGACAAGGGTAAGGCTGCTTTGACGGAGCTTTTCAACGGAGTCAAGAATAATAACACGCCGATCATCGTGGAGCGCATCGTTACTGACATCGATGACATCGTAAAGATTGTCCGCTTTGACGGATGGCAGAACACAACCGGTGGCCGCCAGGAGGTCAAAAAAGCGCTACGTAGTGTTGTGTGGGTAAAATACAAGATCAAAGACAAAGAGGTCTTCGATAAAGCCTACAGCTATATCGAACAGTATTATTAAGGAGGCTCTATGGCAAGAAGTGCTTATGCCGAGAATTTGATTCGAACAGTCCTGGAAAGCTCTGAAGCGAGTGACTGGGCTAATGCGGTGCAGGAATGGGAAATTATTGACTGGGATGAAGATGGGGAATTAAAGTCTGCCTGTATCTGCGGCAAAGAAAAATTACGGTATCTATATACGATAAGAAATCGATATAACGGTAGTATTCTGGAACCGATAGGTAGTTCTTGTATCCGAAAGTTTGAGAGAACGGATTTGAATGATGAAGTTTCAGCTTTGGAGGATATGTTCCGGTTACTTCATGCTTATGAGAACCACGAGTATATCACATTGGACTCGCGCCTGTTCTCCAGAAAACTTCTTTTGTATTTGTATGAAGATGGAGCCTTCCCTAGTACGCCGTATAACCATGGCGACGGGCGCAGGGATTATCAATTTATGCTGGATATGTTCAATGCGCATAACGATTCTATTTCAAGAGCACAGCAAGGAAAGATCAATGCAATCGTAATGAACTCGATCATTCCTTATCTGCAGCGGAAGTTACATGCAACAAGGTATTGAGCGGAGGCGGTCATATTTGGCGTATAAGAGCTTCAAAAAATATATACAGGAAAACTATAACTATGTTCTTCAAGACGCAATACAAGGGTATATCAATAAGTGCTATGATGGCCTGGGCTATCATTCGTTAAATGTAATATCGCTACTAAGGCAGTGGCCGGATAATGTACAGGTGATGACATTGACCTGTCACGACGATATTGGACCACGGCTCACGATGGATGTGCATGTTTGTGCTGACATCGTTTCCAGTGGCCTTGGTACAGTAAACTATGAGGCTGATCGAAAAAAGAGATGGTTCACAATTTACCTTAAAGGTATGTTGAAGGACGGTCTTCAGAATGTCGAAATCATTGATGTTGATGAGTACCAGGGTAACACGTATGATCCATCGAACGGGCTTGATGAATACCTGGTGCCCTATATCAAGTCAGAGCAGCTGGAGGATATTGCCGATGATTTTACAGAGCTTTGGTGTGATGACGAAGCATATGCGAACGGCACAGCACTTCAAACGATGCTGGAGGCCCAAGATCTGATTTGTTATGAGGCTGATCTGCCTGCCGGAGAGATTGCTCGGATGTATTTTCGGGAGGACGATGTTTCCGTTTATGATTCTTCACAGGACTATTTTGACAGCACACCAGAAGAAAAAACAATCAGACCAGGCACTATGCTTATAGATAGAGACTGTTTCTTTATGAGTAGCTACGGGAGCATAGCAGACTCAATTGCACATGAAATGGTCCACTGGGACAGGCATGGTAAATTCTTTGAGATACTGGCCATACTGGATAACAATGAGAAAACGCTTTATTGTAATGCAGAACCTACCGGGTCACCAGACGGACTTACTGGTGTCGCTAAGGCCAGGTGGTGGGCAGAGTGGCAAGCGAATTCTCTGGCTCCGCGGATTATTCTCCCCAGGCGTATTTTTAATACGTTCTTTCCAGATAAGCTGGAAGAACAGAGATCCCTTCCCCATAAGACCGAAGGAGAAGTCATGGAGAGGGCCCTTCACCAGCTTGCTGACAAATTCAATATCAGTGTATATGAAGCTAAGCTCCGCGCACTGCAACTTGGCTATAAGCAGGCAGAAGGTGTCTGCCTGCGGGTGAAAGGGTCGAAACGGCCACCATACAGTTTTAATCCGGAAGCACTCGATGATCGCCAAACCTTTATTTTGGATAACAAGAATGGAGCCAGGCTCTATAGGGAAGATCATAAATTCGCTGAGCTGATTAGGACGAAACGGTTTCTCTATACCGGACACGTGGTTGTCATCAATCATCCTCTTTATGTAAAGAAGACAAGCGACTCTTCTTATCCACAAGGTTACGAGCTTACAGATTTTGCCCTGGAACACATTGACCTGTGCTGCCTGAAATTTTCGCGGAATTATACACGCGATGACTGCGCTTTTGAATATTACGATCAGTGCTATCTCAGTAAGGATGTTGATGCCCCGGCTTTCAAAGAAGCGCGCGACATCGATTATTCAATCAATAAAGATGTTCTGGCTGAGGCAGAGGGACTGGAGGGGTATGACGACGAAGGGGAGCGACTTGCTGGCATCCTGGCTGTTTTGCCATCATCATTCTGGGGAACTTTCGATGCTCATATGAACAGGCTGAAAAGCGAGAGGAAACTGACAAACGAAGAATTGCATTTCCGGACTGGATATTCAGAGCGGCATATACGAGCGTTGCGGAAGGACGATGAGAACGTATCCAGGAATACAGTTTATGCGCTTTGTATAGGAATGCATTTGCACCCGTATTTGAGCGATGACCTTGTGAAGAAAGGGGCTGGTGGATATCCGCCAACAAAGGAAGGAATGTATGCCCGGACCCTTATAGAAAGACACTATATGGAACCGCTCAGCTATATAAATAAAAAGCTGAAGGCACGTGGGTATAAACCCTGGGGAAACGAAAACGAGATTCAGGATGTAGGTACCGATGCCATAGACGAATGGGAATAATAAAAAACTATTTAAGGAAAAAATGTAAAACCGGAACTGGCAGTTCCGGTCGAAAACGAAAGAAAATACGGTGTGTAGCAGGCCCTGCGGTCAGCGTCAAACAAGACGCGGCTGCAGGGCCTTTTTTCGTGCCAAAAACCGGAACTGACAGTTCCGCGAAGGCATAAAGGGTAACGGGTAAAATCGCCATAATGAAAGGCTTCACTGGATTTTTACCAGAAAGGAATGCAAGTTATGACGAAACTTGACTGGCGAATCAATATCGAAAACTTAGCCGCAAGAGTGGCAGAAACATATGGATCAGAAGTAGTGGCATCCGTGTTTGCTCGGTACGATGCCACCTGCTTCGACGATCTGAGTTTCGCTTTTTACGACCAGGTTTTTGGCGATTTGATGCTGATTGACGCGGACGGATAATTACCGCTCCCGGAGCTTGCTGAGGTAGTTATCAACGACAGTGCGGTATGCCTCCTCATCAACTCCCTTTTTGTCATAGATCTCAAAGATCTGGATGAACTTACGGATAAAGTCATTGACTGGTTTCATGCGGGATTCATTACCGATCTGCCGGGCTTCAGAGCTGATTTCTTCATATGTCTCGCGATCCACTTCAGCTGGATCAGGGAGTGGCCAGTAGTCAGGGAAATAGATGGCGGGATAGGTAATAATCCGTTTTTCTTCAGAGGCTTCACAGTCTACGTAACCAGAAAAGACATTATACATCTGCTTTGGCTCATACACTGACTCCTCTATTTCAACCGTTGTGTACTTGGCATCGTGGCTTTCGATGACTTTGGAAAGAAAATCTGCAACTGAGCGGGGGCCGGTCTCCTGGGACTTAGCGCTCTTGTTTCCGACCAGATAGTCAATGGATACACCGAAGTGGTTAGCGATTCCGACTACCTGATCAAGGGTAAAGCACTTCTTATCTTTCAGGCTGAGAGCCTTGCTTACATTGGGCTGAGACATACCGAGGATGCTTGCCAGCTTCTCCTGGGTGATATTGTTGGCTTTCATTAAGGATAGGATATTCCGAATCAGAATATCAGTATTGCAAAACGACATAATTAGAATTCCTTTCTTGAATAGAAATTCAAAAATGAGATGTTTATTCAATATTTGAATATATCTTAGCACGACATCTACACTTGATACAAGGAAAAATGTCGAGCTCTGAGATAAGGGCATTTATCAATACTTTTATCTGAGTGCTCGACACTCAAATACAAATTCATATCGGCCGGAGTGACGTCCGAAGGCAGGATACGACATATTGCTTATTCATCACTGACCGTAGAGTCAGTAGTGAAGAAGTGATAGAGGTACCCTCGATTTCGTGCGCCATTCTGACCGGGGATATCTCTGAGAAGAGCAATATCTCGGTTTTCTGCCTTACCCGTCCAAGTCCGGTCGGGAAAGGCGGAAAGCATGAAACTAAGGATTCGTTATGAGAACGAGTATCAGTTTATTGAACTGGACTCCGCAGCAACCGATCAACTCTGGGTTAGCCTGTCCCTTGATGGTGAAGGGCTTCCTCAGGAAGAACGTGAACGTCGAATTCAAGACGCTTTTGACGAGCAGCTCAACAAGCCAGAATATAACATCTGGCACCGGGAGACGCGCCACATTGATCCGACACCGAAGCGCAAACGGATGGATGGCCGGCGCGGGTACATCCAGGGAGATCCGGACGATGCTGCATTTGACATCATGGACTATCTCCTGACCACCAATGACATCGAGATGCATAATCACAATTTTGAGTATCAGGATGTCTGTGAGTGGGTACGGAAGGTCCTGGTAAAGAAGCCTGAGTGGGCCGACGCCTTCATCGCTGTCCGGCTGGATGGAGAGCCGATCCGGGAATATGCAGCAAGGATCGGCGCTGACGAGAACAATATCTCTCAGAAGCTGAAGCGTGCCGAAAAGAAACTCAGAGAAAATTACAAAGAACGTCAGATTTAAGCAGCTGCCGAGGCTACCCCGTAGAGGGTGACCTCGGCAAATCTTTTATAAGGAGGCTGTTTGATATGACGAATGATATCAAAAACCAAGACCGGAAATACCGACCGCTTGTGTATGTGTGCAGCGCGTATTCCGGCGACGTAACTGTAAACACAGAAAAGGCCAGGCAGTACTGCCGGTTTGCACTGGAACAGGGACAAATCCCGCTGGCGCCACATCTTTTGTTTCCGCAATTTGTCCATGAAGATGATCCGGCTGAAAGAGAGCTCGCCATTTTCATGGATGTAATCCTGCTCGGAAAGTGCAAGGAGCTCTGGGTCTTCGGAGACAGCATCTCTGAGGGAATGAACACGGAGATCGAAGTGGCGAAGAAGCGTAGACAGACGATCCGGTATTTCAACAGCGCATGCAAGGAGGTGGAACAAGTTTGAAAAAAGAGGTAGGCGGTTAGATATCGTAAAGAGGGCATAGCAAACAAACCCTCAAGGGGTCTTTGAAAAGCAAATATAGACACGACCTAATCAGGAAGCAGTGACGGGCAGATCGTC